>Ga0187893_10000579_pt1 | contig 94437 bp, 90 predicted proteins | sample MA1701074metaG_FD_139574 | JGI IMG/M metagenome (GOLD analysis project Ga0187893, IMG submission 139574) | White microbial mat communities from a basaltic lava cave in the Kipuka Kanohina Cave System on the Island of Hawaii, USA - MA170107-4 metaG ... | reverse complement strand
TGGGCGTCGCCGGCGAGCCCATCTCGGTCATCGAGAACTAGCAGCGTGCGCGCCGACGCCTACTATGGCTCCGGCGCGAAACGCAGCAGCCCGCGACCGTCGGCGGCCGTCAGCCGCAACAGCCCGTCATCGCCGAGCTGCCACTGCTCCGATCGCGCGAGCGCGCCGAGAAAGCGCCGCTCCTGGTCCATGACCGGCTCCGCGCAGGCGCGCCGCGTGGTTGCGAGCGGACCGACATCGATCGTGCCGGCGCCGAGCACGACGCCGCCCGAGAACCGGTTGCACCCGGCATGCCCGCTGGCGGTGCCGATCGGGTTGAAGCGGATCGGGCTGTTCAGATTGTCGATCACGCCCGCACCCTCGATATCCTCGAGCAGCCACCGGCGTCCGTAGAGCGCATCGGGCGACGGGCCCGAAGCCGTCGCATCCATCGCATCGCTCGGCGGGGACACGCGGCAGCAGCCGCTCATGGCCGGCACGTTCTCCAGCGACAGCAGCACGAGGAATTCGAAGGCGCCGGCCTCCTCGCCCGCCATGCTGTCGACGCACTGCTCGTTGCGCATCGTCGCGACCAGCACGTCGGCATCGTCGCCCATCGCCTTGCCGCGCCAGACCTGCCACCCCGGCTGCAGCCAGTCGAGCCAGGTGGTCTGGCCGGCATAGCGGCGCTCTTCGACGCCGTCGGCGGTCGGTCGCGTCAGCACGCCTTCCTCGGCCGCGATGTCGAGATGCCAGAACGGTTCGTTGCCCGAACATTCGATGCTGGCAATCGACATTTCCTGCGCCGCGACCGGACCGGTCGCGGCAATGGCGGCGATGCAGGACAGGCAAAGCCGGGACAGAAAATGCATGGACTCCCCGAATTCGCACGATATTCCCCGATACTCTAGCACGTCGCCGACGCGCCCCATCAGAGCCCCATCGGATAACCGAGCAGTTCGAAGGTCGGCGCATGGCGCTCCGCAATACGACGCTTCTGGTCGGCCGACAGCAGGCTCGAAGCGGTCTGGCCGGGCTTGCGGATGCCGCCCTTGGCGCGCGGCAGGTCTTCGCTGATGTCGCCGCCGATCCGGTCGGCGATGGCGGCGAGTTCGGCGGTCAGACTTTCGTAGCGCAGGATACGGTCGACAGCGACCGCCCCGTCGATCGTGTAATAGGCGACGCTGGGCCCCAACCGCTCAATCGACTCCTCGATCGCCCGGTTTATTTTGGCCTGGTCCAGCGTTGCGCGGTTCCCCTCGCGGGTGTGAACCTTCCAGAACGCATTCGATACGACTCGTTCGTACGAATTCCGGTCGATCGTGAACTTGAACGCGTTGCGCCAGAACGATTCGCCGATCCGTTCGCGAATCGCCGCCGCCCTCATGTGGTTGTGGTAGAGCGACCTGGGCTCGAGTTCGCGGAACAGTTTCCAGACCGAATCGAGGTCGCCCCGGTCGGCCGCGTCGGCAAACTTCCGTTCGAGTTCCGGATCGGTCGAAAAATTCTGCGCGTGCCGCGCCGGCGGCTTGCGATGAATCTCGTTCCGCGGATAGATCGGCGTGACGATGTCGCGCGGGCCGCAATACCGGCTCAACGCCATCTCGACGCTGGTACCGGCGACCTTGCCGGTCTTGATGAAAATGTAATTGTGCTCGAAGGAGACGATCATCGCGCGAACCCGGCGCGAGACCTTGATCGTGCCGTCAGTGCCGCTTCGCCTTCGCGGGCAGGACCAGCCGGTCGATCCAGTTGCGCACTTCCATCGTGCGCACGTCCTCGTTCGTCACATCCGCGTCGATGCCGAGCAGCCAGGCAATGTCGCCGCGCGACGGATCCTGGTGCAGCGTCTCGAGCAGATTGACATAACGCTCGCCGGCGTCGCGGTCGCGGAAGAAACCGAGCTTCATGAGCTTGTCGATGCGGCACCAGGTAAGCCGCGCCATCTCGTGCAGATCGTATTCGGGATGGTACTGCAGCCCCCAGAACTCGCCGCCCTGCGACGTCACCGCAACCGCCTGCACGTGCGTGAAGGCGTTCGACGCCAGCAAAACCGTTCCCGCCGGCAGATGCGTGATTTCGTCGACATGCGAGATGAACGCGTCGAACACATCGGCCTTGCCGGCATAGAGCGGATGGCCGCGTCCGGCCGGCGTCAGCCCGATCTTGCGCGCGATGCCCATCTCGCGACCGCGCGGATTGGCGCGGCAGATGCCGCCCGCGGCGACCACCGCGATCTGCGCCGCCCAGCAGGAACCGAAGGCCGGCACGCGCGCCTCGAAACAGGCGCGCGCCAGGTCGATCTGGGCGCCGACGCGCGGATCGTTCTCGTAGATCGTCAGGCTGCAGCCGGTCCAGGCGATGCCGTCATACTGCTGCAGCGCGGCGCCGGTCGGCAGTTTCGCGCCGGGATCGGACGGGTGGATCAGATCGACCTGCGCCTGCGGCAGCACGCGCTTGATCATGCGCCCGTAGAGCAGGCCCGCCTCGCTCGCGCCGCCGGCGGCGAGCTCCTGCCTTCCCTCGCGGCTGTAGCCGTCGACCACCAGGAATCGCAGATCGTTGCCCATTCTCAGCCTCCGTCGTGCGCCGGCCGGTCGCCGGAACCCTGCGCCGCCGGCAGCTTATCCGGCGCCCCGGTCTCCCGGAAGCCCAGCTCGTCGGCGTCGAGCCGCCGGATCCGGACCAGCTCGGGAAAGAACCGCATCCAGAGCAGCACCACCAGCAGGGTCGCGCTGCCGCCGAAGGTGACGGCGCCGACCGCGCCCAGGATCGAGGCGACGATGCCGGCGGCGAACAGGCCGAGCTCGTTGGAGGCGCCGATGAACACCATCTCGACCGCCATGACGCGACCGCGCAGCCGGTCCGGCGTCGCCAGCGGCACGATCGTGCCGCGGATATAGACGCTCACCATGTCGCCGGCGCCCATCACCACCAGCAACGCGACCGAGAACCAGAACCAGGTCGAGAGGCTGAAGGCCACCGCACAAAGGCCGAATACTCCAACGCCCAGAAACAGCAGCTTTCCCACCGATTGACGCAGCGGAAACTGTGCCAGCACCACACCCATGACGACCGCACCGACGCCGGGTGCGGCGCGCAGGATTCCGAGTCCGTCGGGCCCGACCATCAGTACGTCCTTGGCAAAGATCGGCAGCAACGCGATCGCACTCGAGAAAAGCACCGCAAACAGGTCGAGCGATATCGCGCCCAGCAGGATCCGGCTGTGGAAGATCTGCCTCAGGCCGGCCACGATCTTTGCTGCCATCGTCTCGCCGGTGACCCGCAGCGCCTGCAGCGGCCGATGGATCGCGCTCATGGCGCCGGCGCCGATCAGCAGCATGGCGCCAGCCATCGCATAGACCAGCTCGGGACCGCCGCCGGCATAGAGGAAGCCGCCGATCGCCGGACCGCCGACGATCGCACCTTGCCACGAGATCGACGACCAGGCGACCGCGCTCGGCAGTTCGCGCGGCGGCACCAGCGTGGGCATGAGCGCACGCGCCGCGGGGGCGGCGAAGGCGCGGCTGATGCCGAAGCCGGCAGCCACCGCGAGGATCGACCAGCGGTCGGCGGTCATGGTCCAGGCGAACCAGAGCAGCCCTGCAGCGCAGGCGAACTCGCCCGCCATCGCAAGAATGGTGACAATGCGACGATCGAACCGGTCGGCCGCCGCGCCGGTGAAGAAGACCAGGAGAATCGACGGCAGGAACTCCGCGAGGCCGACCAGGCCCAGGTCGAACGCTCTGCCGGTCAGGTCGTACATCTGCCAGCCGATCGCGACCGCCATCATCTGCATCGCGACCGAAGCGAGAAATGTACCGCTCCAGATCAGCGCGAAGTCGCGATGCCGGAAGACGGCGACGCCGCCGAGTTTCCCGCGGCTCATCGGCCGGATACTCCGCGATGGCCGGCGATCAAGAGAGGCCCCCCGGCATGCAGAGCGTCGCCTCGATCAGGTAATGATCCGAACCGAGATCGGGTCCCCATTCGACGCCGCCGACCACGATCCTGTCGTTGACCAGAACATGATCGATCGGGATGTCGGCGAGCGGAAACCACGTCGGCCAGGTCATGAGCGGCACGCCGGCGCCGGCAAGGCGGCCGGATTCGAACAAAGGATCGAAAGCCGGCGACCACGGCGTCGAATTGAAATCGCCAGCGACGATCACGGGTCCATCCGTCGCACGCGCCAGCTCGGCCACGCTGACAAAATACCCGTTACGCAGTCCGGTCAGGAACCCGCCATTCGGATAAGGCGGGTGAACGGCGATGATGGCAACATCCTGCTCGCCGATACGCGCGGTCACGGTTAGGTATCGAACGCCAGCAGCAAACCTCTGGCGATCGTCACCGTTGTCGAGCCCTGGCGTCTCGAACGGACGTACGATGCGCGGATCCGACAATGCGAAGTGCGACAGAACCGTGGGGCCGTTCGCATCGCGCCAATTTTCAGGCACGGCGTAAGGATAGTCGTCGGCCAGACGCTCGAGGTGAGACGACCAGTTCGGCGTGTTCTCCTCCAGCACGAGTATGTCGGGGCGCTTCGCCTCGATGGCCGCAATGGCGGCATCCATGTCCTGATTCCGGTACAGCAGATTGAACGCCATCACGCGAACCTGCTGCTTGCACAAGAGGTCGGCCTGCGCGGTCGGCACGCTCAGGAAAATGTAACCGTGCCAGACGCCGAGCAGCAGCGCCGCCACCGAAGCCCAGCGCGGTCGCGTCCAGGCCAGCATGAGCGTCAGCACCGCCGCGACGACGACATACTGCAGGCGGAAATGCGAGAAGAGATCGAACAGCCAGAGAAAGCCGGCGAGGAACGTCGCCAGCGTCGCACCCGCGAGCCCGGCGAGCCCGAGGATCGCCAGCCAACGCACGATCGTTCGTACGACTGTCACGGATTTTCGCCCGGCGATTCCCGATGCTGGCGCGCCGTTGTTCAGCCGGCCAGCCGGTCGATGATCGCCGGCAGATCGGCGTGACGCTCGCAGATCGCATCGGCGGTCGTGATCGCCTTGTCGCTGGCGCGCGTCGCCGTAAAGAGGATCGCCTTCATGCCGAGCGCCTGCGGACCCTTCACGTCGTTATGGTCTCGGTCGCCAACATGCGCCATCTCGTCGATCGCGACGCCCATCTGCTTCGCGGCGCTTTCGAACATCGAGCGGTGCGGTTTCGAATGACCGACCTCGTCGGAGAAGGCGAAGCCGTCGAAATGGCGCGCCAGGTCGTAGCTCTCCAGCAGGCGCTTGAGACAATGGCCGGGCGACACGATCGCGTCCGAGACGATGCAGAGCCGGTAGCGCTTGTGCAGGTCGGAAAGCGCCTCGCCGATCCCGGGGATCAGGTCGGGTCGGATCTCGACCTCCATCTCTTCGTGCGCCTTCACCACCCGCGCGAAGCTGGCATCGGGCAGTTTGCGGCCGAGACCCTTGAGAACCACCTGCAGCCGTTCGCCGATCGTCCAGGTGACGTGCTGGTCGTGCCAGGTCTTGTTGAACGCGGCATCGCCGACATTGTAGGCGAGCGCGACCGCCGCCTCGTCGATTTTCTGCTCGGCGTTGAGTGCTTCCCAGAGCAGATGCCGCCGCTCCAGCTTCTTGCTGCGCAGACCCTGCGCCTTGCGCTTGGGCTCGTCGGAATCGTCGTGGACGATCGTGTCCCACAGGTCGAACGTCACGGCCTTGATGCGCTGGCCCATCGGCGCCGGTCTCCCTTGTCGCGGCTGGAAGGCCCGCGGACCCGCGAGCCGGCGCGCACATTAAATCGCGGCAATGAGGCCGGCAACGCCGGCCCGGCCGGTGGCGCCGGCGCGCAAAATCCCTAGAATGCGGCTGCCTTCAAGGCCGCTCGGAACCCGCCCCGGAGCCCCCATGACACGACGCCTTCTTGCCCCGCTGCTTCTCGGATTTCTTGCGGCCTCTGGCGCACCCGGCGACGTTTCGGCGCAGGAAACGACGGACGAAGGCATCGTCACGGCGCACGCCATCGCCATGCACGGCGAGCCGCTCTACCCGGCGGATTTCGCGCACTTCGCCTACGTCAATCCGGACGCGCCGAAGGGCGGGACGGTGGTGCTGGAAGCCGAAGGCAGCTACGACACGTTCAATCCGTTCACGCTGAAGGGCGTGCCGGCGGCAGGAAGTTCGCTGCCGATCGAAACGCTCATGACCTCGAGCGGCGACGAGGCGTTCACCGAGTACGGGCTGCTTGCCGAGACCATCACGGTGCCGGCCGACCGGTCCTGGGTCGAATTCTCCTTGCGCCCGGAAGCGCGCTGGCATGACGGCGTGCCGATCACGGCGGCGGACGTCGTGTTCACCTTCGATACGCTGATGACGAAAGGCCATCCGTTCTATCGCGCCTACTATGGCAGCGTCGCGAAGGCGGAGGCGCTCGACGACCGCCGGGTGCGCTTCACGTTCGTAGAGGGCGAGAATCGCGAGCTGCCTTTGATCCTCGGACAGATGCCGGTGCTGCCGAAGCATTACTGGGAAGGCCGCGACTTCGAGGCGCCGACGCTCGAACCGCCGCTCGGCTCCGGTCCTTACAAGATCGCTCGCTTCGAGAGCGGCCGATCGGTCATCTACGAACGCGTCGCCGACTGGTGGGGCGCCGACTTGCCGGTCAATGTCGGCCGGTACAATTGGGGCGTGGTGCGCTACGAGTATTTTCGCGACGACACCGTCTCGTTCGAGGCTTTCAAGGCCGGCCAGTACGATTTCCGCCGCGTCTCGCAGGCCAAGGAATGGGCGATCGGCTACGACATTCCGCCCATCCAGGACGGGCGGATGATCAAGGAACTGATCGAAAACGAAGACCCGACCGGCATGCAGGGTTTTGCGTTCAATACGCGGCGCGACTATTTCCAGGACCCGCGCGTGCGCGAGGCCGTTGCGCTGGCCTTCGACTTCGAATGGGCGAACCAGACGCTGTTCAACGGCCAGTACACCCGCACCGAAAGCTTTTTCTCGAACACGGAACTCGCCTCGAGCGGACTGCCCGAGGGCGAGGAGCTGGAGATCCTGGAACGCTATCGCGGGCGGATTCCGGAAGACGTCTTCACCACGCCGTTCGAGTTGCCGAAAACCGACGGCAGCGGCAACAACCGCGCAAACCTGCGTCGTGCCGCCGAGCTGCTCAAGGAAGCGGGCTGGGTGGTCAGGAACGGCGTTCTGTCGAGCGAGGCCGATGGCAGACCGTTCAAATTCGAGATCCTGCTCAACAGCCCGCTGTTCGAGCGCATCGTTCTGCCCTTCACGCAGAACCTGAAGAAGCTCGGCATCGACGCCGCGGTGCGCACGGTCGACACCTCGCAGTATCAGAACCGGCTCGACGCCTTCGATTTCGATATGGTGGTTGCCGGTTTCGGCCAGTCGCTGTCACCCGGCAACGAGCAGCGCGATTTCTGGTCATCCGCTGCCGCCGATATCGACGGCAGCCGCAACATCATCGGCATCAAGGATCCGGTCGTCGACGAGCTGATCGAGCTGGTGATTGCGGCGCCGACGCGAGAAAGCCTGATCGCACGCACGCGCGCCCTCGACCGCGTGCTGCTTTGGAGCTGGTACGTGGTGCCGAACTGGCACATCCAGGCCTACCGCGTCGCCTACTGGAACAAGTTCGGCCGGCCGGAGGTCACGCAACGTTACGGGCTCGGCATGTTCGCGACCTGGTGGATCGATCCGGCCAGGGAAGCGGCGCTCGCCGGCCGGCAGACCGACGACAGCGCGAACTGAACGCTCCGCCCGCGCCCGATGCTCGCCTACATCATCCGACGCCTGCTGCTGATCGTCCCGACCCTGTTCGGGATCATGGTGATCAACTTTGCGATCATCCAGGCGGCGCCCGGCGGTCCGGTCGAGCAGCTGATCGCCGAGATCGAAGGCACGGCGGTCGACGCCACCGCGCGCGTCACCGGCTCGGGCAGCGACATCATCACGACGCCGCAAACCAGCCAGGGCGACAGCTCCTATCGCGGCGCGCGCGGCCTCGATCCCAAGTTCATCGAAGAGCTCGAACGGCTCTACGGGTTCGACAAGCCGGCCCACGAACGCTTCCTGATCATGATGGGCAACTACATCCGGTTCGACTTCGGCAACAGTTTCTTCCGGGATCGACCGGTCGTCGATCTCGTCATCGAGAAGATGCCGGTGTCGATCTCGCTCGGTCTCTGGACCACGCTCATCGTCTACCTGATCTCGATACCGCTGGGGATCGCAAAGGCGGTGCGCGACGGCAACCGGTTCGATGTCTGGACCTCGGCTGTGGTCGTCGCCCTGAGCGCGATCCCCGGATTTCTGTTTGCCATTCTGCTCATCGTGCTGTTCGCCGGCGGCAGCTACTGGAACATCTTTCCGCTGCGGGGGCTCGTCTCCGGCAACTGGTCGGACCTGCCCTGGTACCGGCAGATCCTCGACTATTTCTGGCACATGGTCCTGCCGATCACGGCGCTGGTCATCGGCGGGTTCGCAGGCCTGACGATGCTGACCAAGGGCTCGTTCCTCGACCAGATCGGCATGGCCTATGTCTCGACGGCCCGTGCCAAGGGACTTTCGGAGCGGCGCGTGCTCTACGGGCATGTGTTCCGCAATGCCATGCTGATCGTCATCGCCGGCTTTCCTGCGGCGTTCATCGGCATTCTCTTTACCGGCGCGCTGCTGATCGAGACCATCTTTTCGCTCGACGGGCTCGGGCTGCTCGGTTTCGAATCGCTGATCCGGCGCGACTATCCGGTGGTGTTCGCGACGCTCTATTTTTTCACGCTGCTCGGGCTGATCCTCAACCTGATCGGCGACCTCACCTATACGCTGGTCGATCCGCGGATCGATTTCGACAAACGATCGCTCTAGCGATGAAGCTCTCCCCGCTCAACCAGCGCCGCCTCGCAAACTTCCGTGCCAACAAACGCGGATTCTGGTCGCTGTGGGTGTTTCTCGTCCTGTTCGTCTTCAGCCTCGGGGCGGAATTCATCGCCAACGACCGGCCGATCCTGGTTCGCTACGACGGCGCGTTCTTCTTCCCGATCTTCAAAGCCTATCCGGAGACGACATTCGGCGGCGATTTCGAAACCGAGGCCGACTATCGCGATCCCTATGTGCAGGAGCTGATTGGCGAGAGAGGCTGGATGCTCTGGCCGCTGGTGCCCTATAGCGAAGATGCCTTCAGCCTCGACCTGCCGGGGCCGGCACCCTCGCCGCCCGACGCCAACCACTGGCTGGGCACCGACGACCAGGCGCGCGACGTCGTGGCGCGATTGATCTACGGGTTCCGCATCTCGGTACTCTTCGGCCTGATCCTGACAGCCGCCGCAACGACCGTCGGCGTCGTTGCGGGCGCGGTGCAGGGCTATTACGGCGGTCTGGTCGATCTCGTCTTCCAGCGTTTCCTCGAAATTTGGGGCTCGATGCCGACCCTGTTCATCCTCATCATCCTGGCCAGCATCGTGACGCCGAACTTCTGGTGGCTGCTGGGTCTGCTGCTGTTGTTCAGCTGGACCTGGCCGATCGGCGTGGTGCGGGCCGAATTCCTGCGCGCCCGCAATTTCGAGTATGTCCGCGCGGCCCGCGCGCTCGGCGTGCGCAACTCCGTCATCATGCTCCGGCACCTGCTGCCGAACGCGATGGTGGCGACGCTGGCGCTCCTGCCGTTCGCATTGGCCGGCTCCGTGACGGCGCTGGTTTCGCTCGATTTCCTCGGCTTCGGCCTGCCGCCCGGCTCGCCCTCGCTCGGCGAGCTGCTGCTGCAGGGCAAGGCGAACCTGCAGGCGCCCTGGCTCGGCATCACCGGATTCCTGTCGATCGCCGTCATGCTGAGCCTGCTGATCTTCATCGGCGAAGCGGTGCGCGACGCCTTCGATCCGCGCAAGGGGTTCGGCTGATGGCGGACGCGAGCGAGAAACGACTGCTCTCGGTCGAGGACCTGTCGGCCAGCTTCGGCACCGGCGCGCGCGAGGTGAAGGCCGTGCGCAACGCCTCTTTCACGATCGACAAGGGAGAGACGGTCGCGCTGGTCGGCGAGAGCGGCTCGGGCAAGACCGTGACCGCGCTCTCGATCCTGAAGCTGTTGCCCTATCCGAAGGCCTGGCACCCGGGCGGGAAGATTCTCTTCCGCGGCGTCGATCTGCTGCCGGCCAGCGAGCGCACGATGATGGATGTGCGAGGCGACGATATCGGCATGATCTTCCAGGAGCCGATGACCTCGCTCAACCCGCTGCACACGGTCGAAAAGCAGATCGGCGAGGGTCTCTTCATTCACAAGGGGCTCGATCGTGCGGCGGCGCGGAAGCGCACACTCGAGCTGCTCGCGCTCGTCGGCATCCCGGATGCCGAGAAGCGGCTTTCCGCCTTCCCGCACGAGCTTTCCGGCGGCCAGCGCCAGCGCGTGATGATCGCGATGGCGCTCGCCAACGAGCCCGATCTGCTCATTGCCGACGAGCCGACGACCGCGCTCGACGTGACGGTCCAGGCGCAGATCCTGAAACTTCTGAAAGACCTTCAGCGGAAGCTCGGCATGGCGATGCTGCTGATCACGCACGATCTCAACATCGTGCGCCGCATGGCCGACAAGATCTGCGTCATGCGCGGCGGCCGGATCGTCGAGCAGGGTTCCGTCCGGCGGATTTTCGGGAACCCGCAGCACGAGTACACGAAGATGCTGCTGGCGGCCGAGCCGCGCGGCAAGCCGGTCGCGGCCGAACCGGACGCGCCCGAACTGGTCGTCTGCGACGATCTCAAGATCTGGTTCCCGGTCAGGGCCGGCGTGCTCCGTCGCACGGTCGACCACGTCAAGGCGATCGATGGCGTCACGGCGCGCATCCGCGAGGGCCACACGGTCGGCGTGGTCGGCGAGAGCGGTTCGGGCAAGACCACGCTGGGCCTCGCGCTGCTGCGGCTGATCCAGAGCCGGGGCCCGATCCGGTTCGAAGGCAAGAACATCGAGGGTTTCGATTCCGCCGACATGCGGCCGCTGCGCCGGCAAATGCAGATCGTTTTCCAGGACCCGTTCGGTTCGCTCTCGCCGCGGCTCTCGGTCGGCGAAATCGTCGCCGAAGGTCTCAGGGTGCACGGGCTTGCCGAAACCGAGTCCGAACGCGAGCGGATGATCGTCGCCGCGCTCGAGGAGGTCGGGCTCGATCCCGCGTCGCGTCACCGCTACCCGCACGAATTCTCGGGCGGCCAGCGCCAGCGCATCGCGATCGCGCGCGCGATGATCCTGAAGCCGCGCTTCGTCGTGCTCGACGAACCGACCTCGGCGCTCGATATGTCGGTGCAGGCGCAGATCGTCGACCTGCTGCGCGACCTGCAGGAGAAGCACCGCCTCGCCTACATGTTCATCAGCCACGATCTGCGCGTCGTGCGCGCGCTGGCCGACGAGGTGATCGTGCTCAAGGACGGCAGGGTCGTCGAACAGGGGCCGGCCGAGACGATTTTCGACCGGCCGCAGCAGGCCTATACCAGGGCCCTGATGGCGGCGGCGTTCGAGCTGCGTGCCGACGAAACCGGCGCCGTGCGAATGTAGTTCAAGGGAAGAACGTGACGATGACGATCCTGCTCAATACGCCCAACGATCCGACCGGCGAGTTCCGGGCCTATATTCCCGTGCTCGAGCGTCTCGCGCCCGGGCGCAAGGTTCGCATCTGGCCGGACACCGGCCCGGTCGAGGAGATCGAGTACACGATGGTCTGGCGGCCGAAGCCGGGCGACCTGCGGCGCTATCGGAACCTGAAGGCGATCTTCAATCTCGGCGCCGGCGTCGATGCGCTGCTCAAGGACGAGACGCTGCCCGACAACGTGCCGCTGGTGCGCCTGGTCGACGAGAGCCTGACCGGCGGCATGACCGAGTACGTGGTCTATCACGTGCTGCGCTTCCACCGGCGCACGCCGGAGCTCGAACAGTCGCAGCGCCGCAGCGAATGGGAGCCGCTGCTCTATCCGATGACGCGCGACCGCAAGGTCGGCATTCTCGGCCTCGGCGTGCTCGGCGGCGATGCCGCCCGCAAGCTGGTCGATTTTGGCTTCGACGTCGCCGGCTGGAGCCGGACGCCAAAGTCGATCCCGGGCGTGACGAGCTATCACGGCCAGGATCAGCTCAAGACTTTCCTCAACCGCACCGAAATCCTGGCCTGCCTGCTGCCGCTCACCAGCGACACCAACGGCATCGTCAATGCGCGTTTCCTCGCGCAGTTGCCGAAAGGCGCCTGCATCATCAATGCCGGGCGCGGCGGCCATGTCGTGCAGGACGATCTGCTGGCCGCGCTCGATTCGGGGCATATCGGCTATGCGACGCTCGACGTGTTCACGCCCGAGCCGCTGCCGCACGAGCATCCGTTCTGGACCCATCCGCGCGTCACGGTGACGCCGCACAATGCCAGCCTGACGCAGCCCGAAACGGCGGTGCCGGTCGTGCTCGAGGGCATCGCGCGGCTCGAGCGCGGCGAACTGCCACGCAACGTCGTCGACCGCAAACTCGGCTACTGATCAGCGCCGCTTGCCGCGGCGCTTCGACTTCGCCGGCGATGCCTTGACCGGCGCCGCATCCTTCGCGCGCGTGCCGATCCAATCCTCGATCATCGCGAAACAGGCGCGCAGGCCCATCGCCTCGCCGCCGGCCGGCCGGCCGGGCCGGTGCAAACCGTTCGAGGCCATCAGGTCGATATGCACCCACTTCGTCCGCTTCGAGACGAAGGCTTCGAGAAACAGGGCCGCCGAGATCGCGCCGCCCTGGCCCGAACTGGAGACGTTGTTGAGATCGGCGAGCTTGCTCTCGAGCCCCTTCGCATAGGGCTGGTAGAGCGGCAGGCGCCAGAGCTCGTCGTCGACCAGCCGCCCCGCCGCCAGGATCCGCTCTGCGATATCGTCGTCGTTCGCGAACAAAGCCGGCAGATCGGTGCCGAGCGCGACGCGCGCCGCACCCGTGAGCGTCGCGAAATCGATCATCAGGTCCGGCTCGTCGTTGTCGGCCTCGGCCAGCGCATCGCACAGGATCAGCCTGCCTTCGGCATCGGTGTTGCCGATCTCGACCGTCAGACCCTTGAACGTGCGGATGATGTCGAGCGGCTTGAAGGAGTTGCCCGCCACGAGATTCTCGACCGCCGGCAACAGTACGCGCAGGCGGACCGGCAGCTTCGCATCCATGATGAGGCGGCCGAGCGCGAGCGCATGCGCGGCGCCGCCCATGTCCTTCTTCATCTGCAGCATGCCCGAAGCCTGCTTCAGATCGTAACCGCCGGAATCGAAGCAGACGCCCTTGCCGATCAGCGCGATCTTGGGCCCGCGCGTGCCCCAGGAAAGCTCGATCAGCCGCGGCGGTCGCGTCGAGGCGCGCCCGACTGCATGGATCGTGCGGTAACCCTTCTTCAGCAGTTCGTCGCCGACCGTGACGCGGAATTTCGCGCCGTACTGCTTCGCCACCGCGCGCGCTGCGTCCGCAAGATGCGACGGGCCCATATCCTCGGCCGGCGTGTTGATGAGATCGCGCACCAGGAACGTCGAATCGACGAGCCGCTTTACCCGCGTGCGATCGGCGCCCGCCGGCCAGACGAGCTCCGCCAGCTTGCGTCCCGGCTTGAGATAGCGCGTGAAGCGATAGGAACCGAGCGCCCAGCCGAGTGCGGCGGCACTCGCCTGCAACGGCGTCTGGTGTCCGTCGATGCGATAGCGCCCGACCGGCAGCTTGGTGGAGAGATCGCCCCACGACCAGATATCCGGTCCGTCCGCCACACCCAGCACGACGCTGCCGATGCCGCCGCGTGCCGACGGCAGGGCGAGAAACCGTCCGGGCTTCGCGACATAGCCGTGGTCTTCGATCCAGGCGCGTTCGCCCGCGCGCCGACCCTTGAGCCAATCCTTGAAACCCGTCTTGGTGACCGGTTCGATGGCAAGGGCCTTGCCGCGCCCGTCCACCAGTTGATGCGTCATCGGTCGGCTCCTGTTTGCAACGAAGGCCGGGCCCGAACGGCCCGGACGGCGCGCAGCATGTCGAAGCCGTTGCCGCTTGAAAAGGGGGCATCCCGGCGCGGTCATCGCCCCCGAATCGCTCGCGCTTGTCCGGCGGCAACGGCCCGATTAAAGCTTGGGCCGGCATTCAAGGGGAGCAACGAATGGCCGAAACCACGATTTATCTCGGCAACAAGAATTACTCGTCCTGGTCGCTGCGCGGCTGGCTTGCGCTCAAGCAAACCGGGATCAGGTTCAAGGAAATGGTGATCTGCCTCGACCGGCCCGATACCGCGGAGAAAATCCGGCGTCATTCGCCGTCGGGCAAGGTGCCCTGCCTGGTGCATGACGGAAATACGATCTGGGAATCGCTGGCGATCGGCGAATATCTCGCGGAGCGGTTTCCTGCCGCGAAGCTCTGGCCCGCCGATTCCGAAACGCGCGCGCACGCGCGCTGTGTGGCGACCGAGATGCATGCCGGTTTTCTGAAGATGCGGCAGAACATGCCGATGGACATGCGCTCGGACCTCGAAAAGAAGAGCCGGCTCTCGGTCCCCGAGGTCGGGCGCGACGTGCGGCGCATCATGTCGATCTGGCGCGAATGCCGCGAGCGCTACGGCTCGCGCGGGGCCCATGGCGACGGACCGTTCCTCTATGGCGGCTTCAGCATCGCCGATGCGATGTTTGCGCCGGTTACGACGCGGTTCCTCACCTACGGCGTGCCGCTCGACGAAACCTGCGAAGCCTATGTCGACGCGGTCAGGACCTGGCCCGCGATGGCCGAATGGGGCCGCGATTCGAAGCGCGAGGAATGGACGCTCAGCTATCCGGTGCTGGATACGCCGCTCGCCTGATCGCATCGCGCGGGTTTCGCCGAAATCGTGCACGGGTCGAGCGCGGCGGCGCGATGGCGTATAATCGCCCGCGATGACCGTCACCGTCGCCCATCGCGAATGCACCGCGACCCGCGCGTCGTGGCGCGCGCATTTTTCCGGACCGCCGCTCTGGGCCAACCTGATCTGGCTGCTGCTGGTCGCCGGCGGCCTGATTGCGCGCCCGTCGCTCGTCGCGGTCGACGGTGCGCTGCTCTCGGATGCCTGGTGGTCCTGGCAGGGTGTCCCGATCGGCGATCGGGTCGGCGCCGAGCTCCTGTTCTGGGTGATCCATGCCGGCTGGTACCTGTTCGGCGTCAGCGAACTGTGGGCCCGGCTGGTCGCGCCGCTGTTCGTGCTGGCGGCGCTGTGGATCGCACTCGCGCTGGCGCGCGTTCTCTGGCCGCAGCATGCGGATGCGGCGCGCTTCGCACCGCTGATGCTGGTCGGCACCGGCGGCATCGTCGCCTTCGCCAGCCAGACGCTGACCGACACGCCGATGGTCGCGGTCGTGCTGCTCGCCCTGCTGGCGCTCGCCCATCAGATGACGGGACGCGTCGCTATCGGCGCGCCGCTCTTCGCGTTGTCGCTGCTCGCCGGCCTGCTGCTGAAGGGCACGCCGGCGCTGATCTGGCTGCTGCCGCCGGCTTTGCTGCTGCCGTGGCTCGCGCCCGGCCGCGATCGTGCCGCCGTCCGCTACGGTACGCTCGCCGTCGCCATCGCGGCCGCTTGCGCGATCTGGGCGATCTGGATCGCGGCGCGACAGGGCACCGGGCTGCTGCTCGAAATCCTGCTGCCCGAGCCCGACGCGAACCGGCGCGCCTGGTACTGGCTGCCGTTTTTCGCACTGCTGCTCGCCTATCCGTGGATCTGGTGGCGCACAGCCTGGCGGGCCGCCGAGCGGCTGGCCGGTGCGCCGCTCGATTCCGGCTGCAGGCTGGTGCTGGTTGCGACGATCGCCGCCTTCTGCGCCAGTTTCTTCGATCCCTATCGCGGCCAGCATGTGCTGGTGCCGGCGCTGGCGCTCGGTTCGCTGTTCGTCGCCCGCGCGCTCGCGACGACGCCCGAGAAGGCGCGCGATTTTCATGCCGTGCTGCCGGGCGTGATCCTGCTCTTTCTCGGATTCGTGTTCTTCCTGCTCAACATCGTGCCGCACGCGCATCTCGATGCCGTCTGGCGCCGGGTCGTGGGCGAATCGAGCCTGCCGATCTGGCTCGGCGGCATCAGCCTTGCCGCCGGGCTCCTCCTGCTCGGCGGCGGCTACCTGCTGGCGCAGCTCACGCCGCGCCCGCTGCCGCAGCGCATCCTGCAGGTGGCATTTCTGCCGGTGCTGATGGCAACCGCGCTCAATCTTGAGTTCGTGACCAGTCTGCGCAACTTCTTCGACCTGCAGGCCTTCGCCGAGCAGATCCACAATCTGCAGGCCAGCGGACACCCGGTTGCGGTGATCGGCGACTATGACGGCGGCTTCGACCTCGCGGGCCGACTGATCGAGCCGCCGGTCGAGCTGCCGGACGCGAACACCGTCCATCGCTGGGCGGCTGCGAACGGATCGGGTGTCGTGATCGCCTATTTCGCGGGCTCGACCCTGCGCCTGCCGGCGCGCCCGCTCTTCCTCGCCGCCGCGGGCGACCGCTGGGCCGCGCTCTGGCCGGCCGCCACCATCATCGCCACCGAAGGCGCGGTGCTGCGCGAACGGTTCTGATCTGCTGCGGACGTGCGACCTCTCGCCGCGCCCTGTCGCCCGCAATGCCGTCCGGTCGGATCGGACCTGCGCACCGCAGATAGGTCGCCGCACGGAGCCCCTGCTAGTCTTTCCCTCCGGCACGCGCCAATGGCGCGGCATTTCCGAGCGGAGGCGACATGGACCATCCCTCGAGGCCCGAGACCGTCGCCGCGCATGGCGGCCATCCGGAGCCGACCCCGAGCGGCGGCATCGTGCCGGCGCTCGAGCTTTCGACCACCTATGCGCGGCGCAGCCAGGACTACGAGCCGCCGGCCGGTTTGGTCTATTCGCGCTTTCATCATCCGAACTGGACGCAGGCCGAACGGCTGCTCGCCGATCTCGAGGGTGCCGCCGATGCGCTGCTGTTTCCCTCCGGGATCGCGACCGTCTCGGCGGTCGTCGAGACGCTGGCGCCCGGCGATCACATCGTCGCGCAGGATTCGATCTTCTGGGGCACGCGGCTGCGCTTCAGGGAATTCGGCGAGCGCTGGGGTCTCGCCACCAGCGTGGTGCCGGCGAGGGATCTGATCGGCGCGATCGAGCCCGGCCGCACGAAGCTCGTCTGGTTCGAGACGCCGGCCAACCCGACTTGGGAGATCGTCGACATCGAAGCCGTCTGCACCGCCGCGCGCAAGGCCGGCGCCCTTTCGGTCGTCGATTCCACCGCCGCGACGCCGGTCCTGACGCGGCCGATCGGGCATGGCGCCGACCTCGTCATGCATTCCGCGACCAAATATCTCAACGGTCACAGCGACGTGCTGGCCGGCGCGCTCGCCTGCGCCCGCGACAGCGAAATCTGGCAGCGCATCAGGAGCTGGCGCGGCACCGCCGGCGCGATCGTCGGCCCGTTCGAAGCCTGGCTGCTGCTGCGCGGCATGCGCACGCTCTATCTGCGCGTCGAACGGTCGTCTTCCAACGCGCTGGCGGTTGCCAATGCGATGGCGCGCCACCCGAAGGTCGCGCAGGTCATGTATCCCGGCCTGGCAACGCATCCGGGACACGATATCGCACGCCGCCAGATGCGGGGCGGCTTCGGCGGCATGGTCTCGATCCGGATCCGCGGCGACGGACCCGCGGCGCTGCGCGTCGCAACCGCCACGCAGCTTTTCCGGCCCGCAACCTCGCTCGGCGGCGTCGAGAGCCTGATCGAGCATCGCGCAACATTGGAAGGACCGCACGGCACCGTGCCGCCCGACCTGCTGCGCCTGTCGGTCGGCATCGAGCATCCCGACGATCTGGTTGCCGATCTCGACCGCGCGTTGGCGCGGATCTGATCTAGAGCAACGTCGGCGCCGGCAGCGGTGCATCGTCGGCGAGCGCGAGGATGCCGTCGATCGTCGCGGCGGGCTCGGCGATGCCGCCATGGCGCAGCAGCATCGCGGCCTTTGCGCGCATCGTCGCTGCGTCGAGCGGCGCTTCCGGATCGCCCCTGGCATGGCGGCGCTCCGCCACAAGTTCGGCGCCGTCCGCCAGCGTCACCGTCGCGGCACTGCCCCAATCCTGCGGATAGGCGGATGCAAACCGATCCGCCACCCGGCATTCGACCCGCGTGCGGAGCTCCGCCAGCTCGCGTCGCGCCCGCTCGTCGAACGATGCGAAATCGACCGCCGGCAACGACAGTGCCGCCGCGACGCAATGCTGCAGCGAGAATTTTGCGGCGTACTCGCTGTCCGGCAGCGGCCGGTCGCAGAGATCCGTCGCGGCGCGATAGGTTTCGACCCGCACGCGCGCAATGGCGCGACTGCCGATTGCCGCGCGTAACGATGACGCGGCATCGATCGCCGGATGCGTGTGACGGCAGGACGGCCAGGGCTTGATCGAGGTGCGCCGCAATTCCCACGGCGCGCCGGGCGCACGCAGCACGGCAGCGGGATCGGCATCGGGACAGAGGCCGCGGAAGAATCCCTTCTCGCCTTCGAGAACGGCCGGCGGTCCGGTGAAACCGTGCGCCGCCAGTTCGGCCGCGCGCACGCCCGCGTCCGCGGCGTGACCGGCATGCAGATGCTTGCTCATCGCGCCGGTTTCGAGGAACTGCCAGAGCCCGGCGGCCTGCGTGCCGGCATTGCCGAGCGCATGCACCGTTTGCGCCCGATCGAGACCGAGCAGCCGCGCCGCCGCCATCGCCGAGCCGAACGGTCCGCAGGTCGCCGTGTTGTGGAACACGCGATAATGCGCCGGTCCGACCGCATTGCCGACCCGGCACATCGCCTCGTACCCCGCGAGCACCGCCGCGAGAAACGCATGGCCGCGTGCGCCGCGCCGGCGGGCGACCGCAAGAGCGGCCGGCACCGCGACGCAGCCCGGATGCGTCGCCGACTGCCGGTGCAGATCGTCGATCTCGAGAATGTGCGTGAGCGATGCGGCGACGAAACCTTTCGCATCCGCCGCCGGCGTTTCCCGCGCCCAGGCCAGCAGGATGCGACCCGGCTCGCTGTTGCGCCCGGCGATCGCATTCGCGATGGCATCGAGTACGAACAGGGCCGCCGCCGCGCGATCGGCGTTCGTCACCGGCTTGGCGTCGATCAGCGCCGCAAGCCCCTGCGTCAAGGTTGCACCGGCAGCGACAGGGCGCTGACGGGCGCCGGCATCGACCATGAAATCGTCCTTTCCCGGCGATCCTACCGGGCCGTTGCCGGCCTGTCACAAGGACGACGGACCGGCGTTCAGCGGCCAAAATTCGCCATCCGTTTGAGAATGGCGCGAAGCGGGTCTAGACTGATCGGATCAGCGGCGAGGGGGACCGTCATGCAGATTCCGGCCGCCGTCGGACGCGTGCTCCAAAAACTGGAGCCCAACACGCGCGGCAGCATCCGCAGCGCCGAACGCCAGGCGCGCGACGAAATCCGGGAAGCCGATTCTGGTCCGGTGCGCTGCGCGCTGGCCCGCGTGCTGGTCGAGGACTGGCGCAACGGCTGGGACGAGCTCGCGGAACCCGGCGACCGCTGTGCCGCGCTGCGCAAGGCGCTCGAGGCGATCGACATGGCGGGCCGCCGCCGCGATGCCGGGCATTGGTATGTCGACTGGAAGCGCGGCTATGCGCTGCGCTATGCCGCGCGCGCCATGAGACGGCCCGACTATGTCGAGCAGGCGCTCAGGGCCTATCGTGACGCCTACGACAAGCTCAGCCTGTTCTGCGGTCTGCCGCCGCGACGCGGCGAAAAGGCGCTGCGCAGCCTGCTGGTCGACTGGGCCGAAACGCACGTCTATTTCGGCGACGTGCCCGGCGCGCTGCACAATTTCGATTTCACCCTGCCGTGGCACCGGCGCGTGCCCGACGACTGGCACGAATGGGCGCATGCCTTCGCGCTGCACCAGAACCGCGACTACGACGCTTCGTGGCGCAAGATGGAGCCGCTGGTGGCGCTGCTCGACAATCCGCACGCCGAACCCGCCGCACCCAGCGTTCAGACGCTGATCGCGCCGCGCGCGAAGCGCAAGATCCAGGTCTCCTATTACAACGACATGCGACTGGTGCTGGCGGCGAGCTATGCCCGCGTCGGCAAGCGCGACCGGGCCAAGGCGCAGATCGACAGGTTTCAGCAGCTCCGCCGTCTGAACGGCGAGCAGCCCTGGACCGTTGCGATCGAGGCCGAGCGCGGCGCCTTCATTGCCGGCAGCCCGGGCGAGCTGCACTGGCTCGAGAGCCTTGCGATGGCGGGCCTGCCGCGCGGCGAGGAAGCGCCGCGAGCGGCGATGGCGCCGCGACCGGGCGGCCGCGGCGGTTCCGGCGCCCCGAAACGCGCCGGCAAAAAGAAAACCGGTGCGTCGGCCGGGGGCGCGAAGAAGAAGCCCGCGAAGGCCAAGGCGAAGGCGCGCGGCAAGCCGAAGCCGAAGAAGCCGGCGCGCAAGACCGCGACGAAGCAGGCCGCAAAGCGCAAATCCGCGCGCAGGCCGACGAAGAAATCCGGCCGCAGGACATCGCGGCGCGGCGCACGCCGCCGCTGATAAAGATCAGCCGGCCGCCCGCACGGGCAGTCCCGCCTCGGCGAGACCGGCGGCGAGATAGGCGGCATCGTCCGGCTGGCTGAACGGAAAGCCCTCGAACAGCCAGCGCGCATAGTCGGCCCGCATGGCGGTCGGCTCGGCGACCCAAAGCCTTCTCGCCCGCGCCGCGAACTCGTCGGCGAGCCGATGCGCCTCGTCGCGCCGTCCGGCATGCGCCGCGGCCGCGACGCGCCACAGGATCGAATGCGGATAGAGCTCGCCGATCGCGTCGTAGATCGCGAGCGCGCCCGCCGGATCGCGGCCGATGAACCGGATGACGGCCTCGTCGGCCAAGTACCAGTCGGGCGAGTAGGGATTGAGCCGGCGCGCCGTCGCCGCCACCGCCAACGCGCCCGCCGGGTCGCCGAGAAAGGCCAGCGCCGTCGCGCGCGCCATCGCGATGTCGGCATCGTTCGGATTGAGCTGCGTGGCGGTTTCCCAGTGCTTGCGGGCGCGGTCGAACCGATGCTGCATCATCCGGACCCAGCCCAGCACGACATGCGGATGCGCATCGTGCGGATCGAGTGCCACCGCGCGCTCGGCATGATCGGCCGCGTTCTCGATCGCGGCGCGGCGGTCGCGACCCCAGTTCGCGAGGAACGTGTCCAGCCAGGCGAGTTCCGAAAGCCCGGCATGCGCGCGCGCAAATGCCGGGTCGACCTCGATCGCCGCCTCGTACAGGCTGCGCGCCTTTTCATGCGCGTCGATGGTGCCGAAGGAATGATGCTCCGTGCCTTCGAGCCAGAGCGAGAACGCCTTCAGGCTTTCGGGCGGCTTGCGCTTGGCCGCGGCGAGTTCGGCATGCTCGAGATGCTGGACCAGGTGACCCGCAATATTCCGGACTACCTCGTCCTGGATCGCGAACAGCCCCTCCGCCGACCCGTCGAAACGATCGGCCCAGACATGATGCCCGTCGGCCGTGTCGATGAGCTGCGCATTGATGCGAATCCTGTCGCCGATCCAGCGCAGGCTGCCTTCGAGCACGTAACGCACGCCGAGCTCCTGGCCGATCCGCCGCACGTCGTGCGCGCGACCGCGATAGACGAAGCTGGAATTGCGCGCGATGACGAAGAGCTGCCGGAAGCGCGACAGGTCGGTGATCAGGTCTTCCGTCAGCCCGTCGCACAGTGCCGGTGCCGCGCCCTTGTTTCCCCCGAGATTGTCGAACGGCAGCACGGCCAGCGACGGCCGGTCGGGCAGCGGCAGGCCGAGCCCGACGACCGGCTCGACGGGCGAGGAGATTTCGACCGTGCGGATGCGCACCGGGCGCGAGATGTTCTTGAGCCGCCGCATGCCGCGATCCTCGAACACAATCGATACCTTGCCGTCGACGAAGTTCCAGACCTCGTCGGTGATGGCGATGCCGCCGGGCGGTGCCTCGCCCTCGATGCGGCTTGCGATGTTGACGCCGTCGCCGAGCAGATCGTCGCCCGAGACCAGCACGTCGCCGGCATGGATGCCGATCCGCAGCACCAGCCGTTTCGCCTGTTTGTCGCCGCCGGGACCGGAGCCGCGCTGGATCGCGATTGCGCACGCGACCGCCTGCACCGCGCTGTCGAACTCGGCCAGGATGCCGTCGCCGGTGGTCTTGAAGATGCGTCCGCCATGCTCGGCAACCGCCGGGTCGATATGGCCGCGGCGCAGGGCGGCGAGCGCCGCCACCGTGGCGGTCTCGTCCGTTTCGGCAAGGCGCGAGTAGCCGACCACGTCGGCGGCGAGAATCGCCGCCAGACGCCGCTTGGCCTTGTCCGCCATCAGGCATTTCCTCCGTCCCGGCGATGCCCTGCCGGTCGCCCGCCGACAATATGCCTTCCGCGTTACGGAAACGAGGGGCCGGCCGGGGCACCCGGGCGGTCGCCGCAACGCGTCCGGCGCACGGCCGGCGCCGGCACGATCCGGTTTTCGCCGGCGCTGCCCGGCACCAATCTTGCGGCCGCCGTGTCAGATGCGCGTGACTTTGTCGGGCTCGGCGCCCAGCCGCTGGCGGCAGAATTGTCGCGCCGCCGTCTCGGCCGCATCGGCGCTGTCGAAATGGCCGCCCATCGTGACCCGCTTGCCGCCCTGCCAGAGCGACCAGAGATAATCGTCGCTGCCGTCGCGCCGGCTCCATTTTTCGATCATCACTTCGAGCGGCATGGCGCACTCCCGATCCGCCCCGCGAGTCTGCCGCGAACCCGGTGCGCCTCGCAATTCGCACCCGCAGGGCGGTTTGCCAAGAACCGTCGGGCGCCGCATCGTATCCGGGATGGCTTCAGGCACATCCGGCAGCGAGCGGCGTCCCGCTTTCCACGAGGGCGAGCGCGCGCTGCACGACGCGCACGGGCTCGGCGGGAAGATGGCGCAGGTAGGATCGCGCGCGATCCGGCCCGCGATCGATGCCGAGGATGCGCAATTCCTGGTGCGCCGGCCGTTCCTGGTGTTCGGCCTGCGCGACGACGCCGGCCTGCCCTGGGCGACGATCCTCGCGGGTGAGCCCGGCTGGCTCGCGGTGCCGGAATCCACGCGGCTTGCGATCCGCCGGTTGCCGGCCGGCGACGATCCGGCGCGGACCGGTATTGCGCTGCAGGCCCCGATCGCGACGCTGGCGATCGACTTCGAAACCGCCAACCGCGAGCGCACCAACGGTCATATCGTGCGCTGCGACCGCAACGGCTTCGAGATCGCGGTAGCCGAGGCCTACGGCAATTGCCCGAAATACATCAGGCAGCGCCGCCTGACGGTCACCGATGCGCCGGTGCGCCGGCCGGCGCGACGCGCCGCTGTCCGCACCGATCCGCCCGACGACGCGGCGCGCGCCACGATCGAAGGCGCCGATGCGTTTTTCATCGCGACCGGTCATGCCGAATACGGGCTCGACGTCTCGCATCGCGGCGGCCCGCCCGGCTTCTGCCGTTTCGACAGCGAAAACGCCTTCGTCTTTCCCGACTATCGCGGCAATTATTTCTTCAACACGCTCGGCAACCTCGTCACCGATCCGCGGGCCGGGCTCTGTTTCTTCGGTCCGCAGAGCGGCGATCTGTTGCAGCTCAGCGGCCGCATGCAGATCGCCTGGCAGCCGCCCGACGACGCGCCGGCCGGCGCCGAGCGCATGTGGCGCTTCGTGACGGAACGCTGGACGTTCAGGCCCGCAGCGCTGCCGCTGCGTTTCGAGGACGGCGCGCCCTCGCCCTATCTGCCGAAACCCTGAACCGCCCGACCGCGCCGCTTGACCGGCAGGGTGCCCGCTTCCCATGATCGCGCCGCACCGATGCAGAGCGAGGACGCCGCCATGGCCGGCACGAAACTGATCGACGACGTCTTTCCCTGGCCCGAGGGCAAGCGCACCGCCGTCTGTTTTTCCTTCGATGTCGATGCCGAGAGCCTGCTGCATCTCGGCTTCCGCGACGAGGCCGACAACAAGGTCGTGACCCGCTCCGAAATGCGTTACGACGCCCATGTCGCGGTGCCGCGCCTGCTGGCGATCTTCCGCAATCACGATATCCGCCAGACCTTCTTCGTGCCGGGCTGGTGCCTCGAAGCCTATCCCGAGATGGTGAAGGCGATTCTCGACGACGGGCACGAGATCGCGCATCACGGCTATGTGCACGAGATGGGCAACAAGCTGACGCCGGAGAACGAACGCTACTGGTTCGAGCGCGGCACCAAGGCCGTTGAGAAGGCAACCGGCAGAAAGCCCGCCGGCTTCCGCGCGCCCTCCTACGGGTTCTCGCGCCATACGCTCGAGCTGATGATCGAGCACGGCATGATCTACGACGCTTCGATGATGGGCCACGACGTGCCCTATATCCTCAAGCATCCGCGCGGCGAGATCGTCGAACTGCCCTCGCAGCGCGCGCTCGACGACTGGACGCATTTCGTGCTCAGCCGCGACTACAACTGGCTGATCTCGATGCAGACGCCCGAGAACGGGTTTGCGATCTATCGCGCCGAGTTCGACGCCGCCTGGCGCCACGGCGGCGTCTGGATCGCGGTCTGGCATCCGTTCGTGACCGGCCGCCTGTCGCGCGCCGAGGCGATGGATGCGCTGATCGACCACATGAAATCGCAGGGCGGCGTCTGGTTCGCGCCGATGGACGAGATCGCGCGCCATGCGACCGCGGCGCGGAAGGACGGGCGCTGGAAACCGTACATCGATCCCATGCCCTACAATGCCGGCGTGCTGCCCGAGCTGGCCGAACGGATGTGAGCGCCGCAATCCGGAGACGCTCATGCTCCGACACGATGCCGAGGCCAGCAAGGCGACGCTTCGACGAGGAGTTCCGGTGTCGCGGCAACGAGGCTGCCGTCGACGAGCTGGTTGCCGCCGACATGGTCGACCGCCGGCGGCCCGACGGCTGGCCGGGCGGGCGCGCCGGCTACAAGCAGCTCGTACGTGCCTGGCGCGAGGGTTTTCCCGACATGCGCGAGACGATCGGCGATCTGATCGCGGAGGGGGACAAGGTCGTCGGCCGCTTCACCATCGATGCGACGCATACCGGCAATTTTCTCGGCATTGCGCCGACCGGCCGGCGGATCCGCATTTCCGGCATCGACATCGTGCGGATCCGCAACGGGCAGATTGTCGAACACTGGTACGCCGAGGACGCGTTGGGTCTTTACCAGCAGCTCGGCGTGGCGCCGCCGCCGGCGATGCCCGGTGTGCGCACCAGGACAGCGCGATAGTGTCTGCAACCGGGCCGGTCGCGACGATACGTGCGGAATCTCCCGGCGACACACCTTCCATCGCTCAGCTCCTGACCGACGCGTTCGGCGGTCCCGCCGAGGCCACGCTGGTTGCCTCGCTGCGGCGCGACGGCGATCTGCTGGCATCCCTGGTCGCAACGAGGGGCGCGACAATTGTCGGCCATATCGCCGCAAGCCCGTTTTCCTGTCTCGATCCCGGCCCGGCCGTGTCGGCGGCCGCCTTGGCACCGTTCGCGGTGACCGAGGGCGACCGACGGCAAGGTATCGGTGGCAGGCTGGAACAAAAATTGCTGGGCGATCTGCGGAGCCGCAACATCGGTCTCGTGTTCGTGCTGGGAGACCCCGATTATTGCCGTCGCTTCGGCTTCGCAGCCGAAACCGCGGCAGCGCTGTGCACCCCGTTCGACGGGCCGCACCGGATGGCGATCGAGCTTGCACCGGGGGCCGCCCGAAATGCGGCCGGCCGGCGCTTTACTATTGCACCGGCCTACGCACCGTTTCTGCCGCCGTCCCGATTTGCTAGGCTCGTCCCGCGCCCGCCCGTCACCCGCCACGGAACGATGGCCATGGCCCGCCGCGATACCGACGACACGCTCCGGATGCTCGAAGCGCTCGAGCGCAAGGTGCTCTGGCTCTCGAGCTGGATGATCCATCACGCCAACCACGTCCGCCCGAAGGACGACGATCTCAAGATCGGCGGCCACCAGGCCTCGTCGGCCTCGCTCTCGACCATCATGACCGCGCTCTATTTCCATTTGCTGCGGCCGCAGGACCGCGTCGCGGTCAAGCCGCATGCGGCGCCGGTCTTCCACGCGATCCAGTATCTGTTCGGTCACCTGCCGGTCGAGAAGCTCGAGAAATACCGGCTGATCGGCGGCGTGCAGTCCTACCCGTCGCGCACCAAGGATGTCGACGATGTCGACTTCTCGACCGGCTCGGTCGGGCTCGGCGTCGCGATCACCGCCTTCGCCAGCCTCGTGCAGGATTACGTGCGCGACAAGGGCTGGGGCCGCAGCGACGAAGGCCGCATGGTCGCGCTGATCGGCGATGCCGAGCTCGACGAGGGCAACATCTTCGAGGCGCTGCTCGAAGGCTACAAGCACCAGTTCCGGAACTGCTGGTGGATCATCGACTATAACCGGCAGAGCCTCGACGGCGTCATTCACGAAGGGCTCAAGGCGCGCTTCGAGGACGTGTTCCGGTCCATGGGCTGGGACATCGTCACGCTGAAGTACGGCAGGCAGCTCGAAGCCGCGTTCGCCGAACCGGGTGGCGAAGCGCTGCGAAGCTGGATCGACGATTGTCCGAACGCGCTTTATTCGGCCCTGACCTTCCAGGGCGGCGCCGCCTGGCGCAAGCAGCTGTTGGCCGATCTCAGGGAGCCGCACGTGCGCGCGCTGATCGAGCACCACGACGATCACGCGCTGGCGCGCCTGATGACCAATCTCGCCGGCCACGATCTCGGCACGATCCTCGACACGCTCGGCGCGATCGACCACGACCGGCCGGTCTGCATCATCGCCTACACGATCAAGGGTCACGGGCTGCCGTTTGCCGGCCACAAGGACAATCACGCCGGGCTGATGAACCCGTCTCAGTTCGATGCGTTCCGCGCGCAATGCCATGTGCGCGAGGGCCATGAATGGGACCGGTTCGAGGGGCTCGGCATCGACGAAGCGCGGCTCGAAGCGTTCCTCGAAGCCGTGCCGTTCAACCGCGAAGGCACGCGGCGGTTCGAGGCGCCGCGCGTTCCGGTGCCGGATGCGCTCGAGTTTTCGCCGCCGCGCACCATGTCGACGCAGGAAGGGTTCGGCCGCCTGCTCGCCGACCTCGCGCGCTCGAAGGAGCCGATCGCCGGTCGCATCGTCACCACCTCGCCCGACGTCACCGTCTCGACCAATCTCGGCGGCTGGGTCAACCGGCGCGGCGTCTATCTCGCGCATCCCAACCCCGACATGTTCCAGCTTCAGAAGGTCGTGTCGGCGCAGAAATGGGACATGGGCCCGACGGGTCAGCATATCGAGCTCGGCATCGCCGAGCACAATCTCTTCCTGCTGCTGGCGGCGCTCGGGCTCTCGCATTCGCTGTTCGGCGAGCGGCTGCTGCCGATCGGCACGCTCTACGACCCGTTCATCCAGCGCGGGCTCGATGCGCTCAACTATGCCTGCTACCAGGAGGCGCGCTTCATCCTGGTGGCGACACCGTCCGGCATTTCGCTGGCGCCCGAGGGCGGCGCGCACCAGTCGATCTCGACGCCGCTGATCGGCATGGCGCAGGACGGGCTCGCGATGTTCGAACCGGCCTTCGGCGACGAGCTCGCCGCGATCCTCGGCTGGGCCTTCGACTATATCCAGCGCGACGGGTCGGGCGAGAGCGAGCGCAACTGGCTGCGCGACGAGACCGGCGGCTCGGTCTATCTGCGCCTGTCGACGCGGCCGATCGAACAGCCGCAGCGCGCGATGGACGACGCGCTGCGCCGCGGCATCATCGAGGGCGGCTACTGGATCCGGCCGCCGGGACCGAACTGCGAAGTGGTGATCGCCTATGCCGGCGTCGTCGCGCCCGAGGCAATGACGGCGGCGGGGCTGATCGCCGAGGACCGGCCGGGCGTCGGCGTGCTCGCCGTCACGTCGGCCGACCGGCTCAATGCCGGCTGGCACGCCGCCGAACGCGCGCGCCAGCGCGGCCAGACGGATGCGCTGGCGCCGGTCGAACGGCTGCTGGCGCGGGTGCCGCGCGAGGCCGGCTTCGTCACCGTGCTCGACGGACATCCGACCGGCCTCTCCTGGCTCGGCGCGGTGATGGGCCATCGCGTGAAACCGCTCGGCGTCGAGCATTTCGGCCAGACCGGCACGATCGCGCAGCTCTACAGGCGCTACGGCATCGATGCCGATGCGATCGTCAACGCCGCCGCCGCCGTCGCGCCGGGACGGCCGATCCGGCATCTGCGCGCGCTGGAAGGCTGAAACGCGGCCTCGCCGCGCCCAAAATCAGGAATCGGCATCGATCTGCGCCGCGATCTCGATGGCCATCGCATCGGGCGTGTCGCTGGCGTCGAACAGGGTGATGAACCTGCCGTCCGGACCCATCAGATAGATGATGGCGGAATGGTCCATCGTGTAACCGTCTGCCGCCGATTCCGCTTCGACCTTGCGCGCGTAGGCGCGATAGGATTTCTCGACCGCTTCGATCTCCTCGGCGCTGCCCGTGAGCCCGACGATGCCCGCGTCGAACGGCGCGACATAGTCCGCCATCACCTGGGGTGTATCGCGCTCGGGATCGACGGTGATGAAGAGCGGCTGAACCTGGCCCGCCCAGTCGCCGAGCGCCACCATGGTCAGCGCGATCTGATTGAGCGCCAACGGGCAGACATCGGGGCAATGGGTGAAGCCGAAGAACACCATCAGGGACTTGCCGGCGAAGTCGGTCCGGGTGACACGCCGGCCGGTATGATCGGTCAGTTCGAAGGCACCGCCAATCGGAACGGCATCGTCCGACGCCGCCTCCCAGCCTGCCCCCGCCATCGGACGGTTGCGCAGCTCGATGATCGCAAAGGCGGCGATCCCGAGCGCGGCGAGCGCAAAGACCAGAACGGCGACGATGGCGGTGCGGCGCGATGGCATGGCCGGCTCACCATAGCGATTACCGCCGACCGGAGCACCGGCACCGGTCGCGACGGTCGGTCGCGGCGGCTATCGGTCAGGCGTCGAAGCGCAGATAGGGCGCGTCCTTGCCCTCGCCCTTCCTGTAGACCGCGGAATACATGTTCCACCACATGTTCCGGCCTTCGAGCGCCGCGCGCCGCACGCTCTGCTTCTGCGCGTCGGTCTTCGCGAATTTCATCGCCGCCTTCCAGCCGGTCGCACCATGCTCCTCGTCGGCGCCGACATGGATGTCGAAATAATAGGCGGCATCGTCGTCGAACCCGTATTTTTCGCGCAGCGCCCTGGCGGTCGCGCGCGAATAGTCGTGGAACAGATCCTCGATGCCGATCGCGACGAACGACAGCGCCTCGAGCCAGTGGCCGCGCGTCGCATAGGCCGAAACCGTGTCGGGATAGACTTTCGTCTCCGCCAGCATCGGCTTCCCGTCGATCTCCTTCTCGGAAATGCCGGTCGCGGCGCCGGTGCGGATCGCGAGCAGCCAGTGCGCCGGCATTTTCTTGGTGCCCTTGAGCTCGTAGAACACGTTCTCGGCCAGCTCCGCCTTCAGGTCGCGCGGCACCTGCGGAATGATCATGGCGAGCGCGCCGATCCCTTCGGTCACGCAGTATTTGAGCTGCGCCATCAGCTCGGCGATCGTTTTCTGCTTGAGCTTGCCGGCGGCCATGTCCTTGTAGACCGGATGCGCCACGAACGGATGCTTGTTCACTTCCTTCTGCAGATCGGCCCAGAACCCCGTGAGCTTCATGTTGGTCTTCCTCCCGTCAGGGGCGTTGCAGCGTCCGGCAGCCGCCCGTTCGGCGCGCATTATAGGCAGGATCGCGCGCGACCCAAGCGCCGCCCCCTTGACCCGGTCGGGTGAGCGGATTCGCGGCGCCGGCTGCCGGCTGTAGTGTCGCCCGGCCGGGATTTTGCGCTTGAACCGGCCCGGCGGGGCGCCACATCATGCGGCATGACCGTCAGCCTCAACCACACCATCGTCTCGGCGCGCGACAGGGAGAAATCGGCCCTGTTCCTGGCCGAGCTGCTCGGCCTGCCGGCGCCCGTCATGTTCGGTCCCTTCGCGGTCGTGCAGGTCGGCGATACTTCGATCGATTTCATGGACGACGACGGCAAGATCGCCTCGCGCCATTTTGCGTTCCTTGTCAGCGAGGCGGAATTCGATGCGATCTTCGGGCGCATCAAGGCGCGCGGCATGAAATACTGGGCCGACCCGTATCATCGCGAGCCCGACCGCATCAACAATCGGGACGAAGGGCGCGGCGTTTACTTCGAGGATCCGGACGGGCACAATCTCGAAATCCTGACGCGGCCCTACGGCAGCGGCGACGCGTAGGCCGATCATCCCAACCCGCTGGTGAAACAGCCGATTGAATAAGGAACCTCATGGTGAGCCCCGTGAGCTTGTCGATGGGCGAACCATGAGGGCCGTACGATCGTGCCGCCTCACCCTTCGACAGGCTCAGGATGAGGAAGAGAGATTTTGCAATCAGAGGCTGCTTGGCACTCACCCCGGCGCGTAGGGCGCGAGCGGCTGTTTCCCCGCGATGATATCGGCGGCTTTCTCGGCGATCATGATGGTCGGCGCATTCAGATTGGCCGTTACGATTAGCGGCATGATCGACGCATCGACAACGTGCAGCCCCTCGACGCCGTTGACGCGCGTGCTTGCATCGACCACCGCATCGGCATCGACGCCCATCCGGCAGGAGCAGGACGGGTGGTGCGAGGTGCCGACATTGGCGCGCAGGAACGCGTCGATCTCGGCATCGGTCCGGACCGAATCGTCCGGCGCGATCGTGCGCCCGCGATAGCGGTCGAAGGCGGGCTGCATTGCGATCGCGCGCGTAATTTTTACCCCGTCGCGCATCTCCGCGAGATCGGCGCCCTCGGGATCGCCGAAATGGTTGAACTGCGCACGCGGCGGGTCGCGCGGATCGGCCGAGCGCAGCGTGATGCGCCCGCGGCTCTTCGGCCGCATCTGGCTGACATGGAATCCGAACCCGTGCCCCTCGGCGAGAACCGAACCGTCGGCATCGACCGCGACCGGCACGAAATGATGCTGCAGATTGGCAAACGGCACGCCCGGCCCGGTGCTGAAATAGGAGCCGGTCTCCCAGATATTGCTGGCGCCGACGCCGCGCCGCCAGAGCAGCCATTCGAGCCCGGTTCGGATCGCGCCCAGCCCGCGCGCCTGCGAATAAAGCGTGACCGGTTCGGTGCAGGCGTACCGCATCGAGATGTTGAGATGATCCTGCAGGTTGGCGCCGACCGACGGCCGGTCCGCGATCACATCGATGCCGACGGCGCGCAGATGATCGGCCGGGCCGACGCCCGAGAGCATCAGCAGCTTCGGCGATTCGAACGCGCCGCCCGACAGCACGACCGCGCGCTCCGCCCGCGCCGTCTCGCGCCGCCCGCGATGGACGAACCGCACGCCGGTCGCGCGCCCGCCCTCGAACGTCACGTGTTCCGCCAGCGCACCGATGACGATCGTCAGGTTCGGCCGCCGCCGTGCCGGATGAAGATAGGCGCGCGATGCGCTCATGCGCGCGCCGTCGGCCGTCGTGCGTTCCATGACGAAGCCGCCATCGAGATCGCGCCCGTTGACGTCCGGCGTCATGCCGAAGCCGGCCTCTTTCAGCGCCGCGAGATAGGCGCGATGCAGTCTATGATCGGCGGCGGCCTTGGTGATGCGCAGCGGACCCTCGTTGCCGCGCCAGGCATCGTTCGGTCTGCCGCTCGACTCCATCTTCTTGAAGTAGGGCAGGCAATGCGCGAAGGACCAGTCCTTCAACCCTGCCGCCGCCCAGCCGTCATAGTCGAGCCGGTGGCCGCGCAGATAGACCATGCCGTTGACCGAGGACGACCCGCCGAGCACGCGGCCGCGCGGATAGAGGATGCCGCGCCCGCCGAGCCCCGCATCCGGTTCGCTCTGATACTGCGCGGCGTAGCGCGACCAGGCGGCGCGATCCATCGCCGCCGGCATGCGCAGCTTGTAGAGGTTGGGCCGGTCGTTCGGTCCCATCTCGAGCAGCAGCACGCGACAGGCGGGATCTTCCGAGAGCCGCCCGGCGAGCACCGAGCCCGCCGACCCGCCGCCGACGACGATGAAATCGAACGCGCGCATTACACCCCGAACAGCGCATCCTCGAATTTGTACGACGAGAGCCGGCGCACGCCGCTGGTCGTCACCAGCACCTGCTCCTCGAGCTTGACCGATTCGCCGGCCTCCTTCGAGCCGACCAGCGATTCGATGCAGACCGTCATGCCGGGCTCGAATACGCCGTCATAGCCGGAATTCTTCCAGTCCTCGGCATATTTGATCGACGGATACTCGTCGCACAGGCCGACGCCGTGCGAGACCACCGAATAGCGGTGCGGAATGTAAAGTTCCGGCAATTTATAGCCCTTGTCGACGAACTCGCGGAACGTGAGGCCGGGTTTCACCAGCGCGACATTGTGCTCAATCTGCGCGCGGGCGGTGGCATAGATCTTCTTCTGCTTCTCGCTCGGCTTGCCGTCGCCGCAAAGCCAGCTGCGCGACAGGTCCGAGCAATAGCCGTTCGGCCCGATCAGGTCGGTGTCGAAGCTCACCAGGTCGCCGGCCTCGATGCGGCGGTTCGCACATTCCTGAAACCACGGGTAGGTGCGCGGGCCCGACGAGAGCAGCCGCGTCTCGATCCACTCGCCGCCGAGCTCGATATTGGCCTGGTGCAGGATCGACCAGAGCGCGTTCTCGGTGATGCCGGGCGTGAGAGCCGCCTGCATGCGCCGCATGCCTTCCTCGCAGGCTCTGACCGCCTCCATCATGGCGCCGATCTCGACATCGCTCTTGATCGCGCGCGCGATCTCCATGATGTCCTCGCCGTCGACGGTCTCGATCTGGCGTTCGTGGAGCGCATGCAGGCCGCGCGGATCGATGTGGTCGACCGCCAGCCGCCGGTTGCCGCCGCCGTGCCGGCGGAACAGGTCGGCGATCTCGTCGGCCCAGCGCGCCGCGCGTTCGTCGCAGCGCTCCGCGTCGTTGAAGTAGTAGTAGGAGATCGCCGGCCGCACCTCGTCGACCGTTTCATGGCCGTCGGCGAGATGTTCGCAATTGTGAAAGTCGAACAGCACGATCGGGCCTTCGGTCGGCAGGAACAGGTAGCGGACCTTGTTATGCATGGTCCAGACCTGCATGTTCGCGGTGTCGGTCGCATAGCGGATGTTGATCGGGTCGTAGAGCAGGATGCCGGCATAGTCGCGCTTGCGCAGCTCGGCGCGCACGCGCCCGAGCCGGTAGGCGCGCAGCGCCACCCGGTCGACCTTCGAATCGTGAAACACCGCCATGACGAATTCCCCCCGCTGGATTGCCCGCGTCCCGCTTTTGCCGATCGCGGGCGCCGGACCTCGGCGCACGCCACTCTGCCACGGCGCGCCGGGCGCGCCACTCTGCCACCCCGCCCGGTTGCGCGGCAATCGGTGACACGCGCGGTTCAGCGCCTTCGTTTCGGACCCGGTTTCTTCGCTGCCGTCGCCATCGGACGCACCGTCGCGGCCGGCGCCTCGCCATCGGCAACGGCGCGCGTCGCGAGGTTCTCGAGCCAGCGCGCGACCTTGCGCGCGGCCACCGTCGGCTGCCCCTCCTTCGGCCAGGCGAGCCAATAGGAAGCGCCGGGCACGATCGGATCGACCGCTGAACTGAACGGCGCCGCGAGCGTGCGCGCCGTCAGCAGATCGTCGAGCATCGGGCGCTCGCCGATCGCGATGCCGAGCCCGCCTTCGGCGGCGGCCAGAATCTGATCCATGTCGGCGAAGCGCAACGCATTGTTGAGGTTCGGCGGCGTCAGGCCGCTGGCGGCCGCCCATTCGGTCCAGCGCTGCGGATAGCCGGTCTGCACGATCAGCCGCTTGTTTGCCAGCACGGTCTCGGGATCGCGCGCCTCCGCCGGCTGCACATAGCCCGGCCGGCAGACCGGCACGAGCTGCTCGCCGATAAGCTGGCGCGTTTCGAGACCGGGCCAGCCGCCGGCGCCGTAGCGGATCGCGAGATCGACGCCCTCGCGCCTGAGATCGACCAGCCGCGGCGTCGTCACCAGCTCGAGATCGACGCCGGGACAGGCTTTCTCGAGCGAATCGAGCCGCGGAATCAGCCAGTAGGTGGCGAGCGAGGCCGGCAGCGTGAGGCTGACGCGGTTGCGGCCGGCCGGTGCGCGCAGCGCCTCCGTCGCATCGCGGATCGCGGTGAAGGCGGGATCGAGCGCGGCGAAGTAACGCTGCCCGTCCTCGCTGAGCCTGATCTGCGGGCCGTTGCGCTCGAAGAGCCGCACCGAAAGAAACGCCTCGAGCTTGCGGATCTGGTGCGAGACGGCGGACTCGGTGAGGCCGAGCGCCCCGGCCGCCTCCTTGATGCGCCCGAACCGTGCCGCGGCATGGAAGGCGCGCAGCGCGTGGAGCGGCGGCAGTTGCGGCAGCGTTGCCATGGTCGTGCGCCCTTCCTGCGGTCCGCCGGGCTGGGCCCTGAAAAAACCGGCCGGAATCGGCCGGAATCAGGCCCTTTTATATTGAATTTGATTCAAGATACCCGGCGCCCTATTCATTCGAAATATAGCGGATTTCGCCCAATATTCCAGTCATCGCGCTCGGCCAACAGGATCCGCCGAGCCTGAACGAGGATCAGGATACCGGGCGCCTGCCGACCCCGGAGGACCAACCGAAGGAGACGAAAATGACCGCCCTGTTCAGCAATCTCGCCGATGGTTTCCGCCGCTGGAAGTTGACGCGCCGGACCATCAATTCGCTCGAACGGCTCGACGACCGGCTGCTCGACGATGCCGGGCTCGATCGCTACACGATCGCGTCCGTCGCGGCACGGCAGGCGCGCGCCCGCGTGGCGCGTGACCGTGCCACCCGCGACCGCAAGGCGCTCGAACGCGCCGAACAGCGCGAGCTCGCCCGCCAGCGCGCCGTGCTGCAGTCGCCGCGTTTCGCGCTGGCGCTCGACCATGTCTCGCCCTGGCACAACCAGCCGAACCGGTCGCGCATCCCGAGCGTGATCGACGACATCGCGCTCGGTGCGGCGTTCCGAGGCGAACCTTGCCACGGCTGCTGATTGAACCCACTCCCGCCCGTCGCGGTCGGTCGCGGCCGACCGCGACAAGGGGGAGGGGATTCATTTTTGTTGATCGCAGAACGACCAGCGTCGCCCCGCCTTCGCGAGCGCGGCCGGGCGAGGTCGGGCATCTCCACCGGGGTTCTGCGGCGAGAACAGGATGGTTCGACGCGAGTGCCTATTGTGGAAAGGAAAGCTTGCCCGGAGCCTGGCGATCGGCACACCGCTCCAGGGATTGTTAGCCGCCCTGAAGCGCACCAGCGCGGCTAGAGCACGTTCGACGAGCGGATCCGGTGCGCCATCAAACATTGCATTCAATGCCTCGGCGACGTCTTTCTTCGTCTCGCAATTTCGCAGCGTGACCGCGAGACGCGCCGACTCGGCATCATATTCATCGAGCGGCGCGCCGACCGAACTACCCGTGACTGCCGGGTCTTCTTCGTAGAGCGCTTTGCCCAGAGATTCTTTTAACTCACGACAGGCACTCGCAAGCAACTTGGTGCGCGATCCCGCTTCCCGCATCACCCCGAAAAACGCCACGTACTCGCGGTCCGACTCAGCCACCGCCGAGCGGATGTCCGGTCGGTCGAGCATCAGCCGGGCTCTTCCGAATGTGCGACCTTCGAGCTCGATCCGGGTCAGCGCACAAACTTGCCCCTCCTCGAACGCCGGATCGCGCGCGCGACCGCACAACAGCGAGTGAAACTCGTGGCGAAATTCGGCGGCCGGCATTTCGCGGACGATGAGGTCCGGCGCCGCGCCGTGAATCAGCCTTCTCAGCCATATGTCTTCGACAAAAACAGTTGAGCGCCCGGACCCGGAACTCGAGGATATCGGCGTACACGCGCTCCGACTGCGCCGTCGAAACATAGATGCCGGCATCCCAGGCCGGCGGCCAGACGGTTGGCGCGGTGAGCAGAACATCCGTCAGCGCGTCGCAGCACGGCAACCGGAACGATCCGATCAGGTCCCGCACGTAGCCGACAGGATCGTCGACGTGCAGTCGCCGATTTCGCCGTTTGAGGAAGGACCACATGCGCCGCATTCTCCGCCTGCCGCCGGTTGCCGGCAAATGCCCTTGTGTTCGACGCGCCGCCGGCCAGAATGAGTGCGCAACGCCACCAGAGCCCCCGCCATGCCGCTTTCCGTCCCCTGCAACGCCGACCGGAGCTTCCGCTTCGAGCCGGGCGCGACCGCGCTGCTCTCGATCGACTTCCAGCGCGATTTCGTCGACCCGGACAGGTTCTGCGGCCAGTTCCCGGACGGTATCGCGGCCACATCGGCGATCGTGCCGCAGGCAATCCGCGTGCTCGGCGCCTGCCGCGAGGCCGGCCTCCATATCGTGCACACGCGCGAGGGCTACCGGCCGGATTTCTCCGACGTCAACCCGATGAAGAAGGCGCGCGGCGTGATCGGCAGCGCGACCGCACCGGTCACCGGATCGGCGCGATAGCCGGCATGCAGCACGATGGTCTCGGGATTCTTGCTCTCGACGGGCATGGGTCACTCCCCCTGAATCTTGTGTTGTTTTCGCCAGGGCCGCCGTGACGGGACCCCGTTGGTCGGGGCGATTCATTGTGGATTGCGGGGCGGATGGCAACCGTTCAGCGAGAGGCCGCGTCAGAGGCATCTATTATTGGCCGCTGACCCTAATTAGAGTATTATAAGTTATTAATACAACCGTCGAGAGGCCTCGACACTTATGGCAAATTTGCCATATAACTCCCGTGCGCTGATCTGGATGGGCTCCAGCCGGAAAGACCTGTCGGCGCTGCCCGCGGATGTGCGGCGCACGTTCGGATACGGGCTGCGGCTGGTGCAGAACGGAGAGACACCGGATTTTGCAAAGCCGCTGACGGGCTTCGGCAGCGGCGTGATGGAACTGCGCAGCGATTTCGACAGCGACACGTATCGGGCGGTGTATGTCGCGAAACTCGGTTCTTCGATCTATGTCCTGGACGTGTTCCGGAAGAAGTCGACCAGGGGCCGCAATCTCCCGAAAGCGCACCGGATCCGGATCGAAACACGATTGCGGGATGCAAGGAAGCTGGAAGGGACGACGCGATGAAGTTCGAAAGAAGCAGCGGCAATGTGTTCCGCGATATCGGCTTCGATGCGGTCGAGGCCGGGGAGCTCGCCGCCAAGGCGGACCTGATCGCGCTGCTCCGGCGCGAGATCGGTCGGCGCAGCCTGACGCAGAGCGAAGCGGCGAAACTGTGCGGCGTCGATCAGCCGACGCTGTCGAAAGTCATGAACGGGCGGCTCGAGAGCGTGACCATCGACCGGCTTGCAAAATGGATTGTCTGCCTCGGCTGCAATGTCGAGATCAGCGTCCGGCGGCCGCGCGCACGAACCACCGCACGCAGGGGCTCGATGAGCGTGCGGGCGGGGTAAGCGGATTTCGTAGTATCATCATGTCCTATGGTGTGTGTCACGGTGTCCAATAAGTATCCGGACGGGATGTGCGGGTGGGTGATCGCGTCGCGCTTGGCGACGATCGCGACGGCATTGTCGTCGCCTCGATGGACACCGGCGAATACGACGCCACACACCCCGAGACGCAGTGGGGCTATCTGAAGAAAGGCGTGATGATCGAGTTCCTGCGCTACGGCCTCGTCCATTTCGAGGAGCCAGACGAGGACCTGATCCTGATCGCGCGGTCAACGATATGACCGCCTGCCTGCGAGCGAGCCAATACACATGATCCGTTTCGCCGCCGCGCCGCCCGTCCCGACGGACTATCCCAGACTCCGGGCGCTGTCAGCCGAAGAACTCGGCTTGGCGCGATCTTGTGGCTATGTTGCGGACGCAGCCGATCCTGCTTCGCCCGTCGATCGCGCCGGCCGCGACATCACATTCGATCCGGTACCCGGCGACTCGCTCGAGGACTGGCGCGTGCGGATGTACGTGATCTGGTTTTGCTACATCTTCGAGAATTTCGACGTGATCCGGCGTCCGATGGGCGCCATCGAAGAACTTATCCTTGAATTCCGTGCGAGCGAGATCATCGACATTCCAGGTCGTCGTCTGGGAACACTCTATGCTGGCGCCGGGTCGTCGGATCCTTTGCGAAAATCGACAGCGGTTTTGCAAATGGAACGGTTGCGACCACATTATCTCAAGGCGGTTGCGCGGCTCGACGGAGCCGACACACGCGCACTGGACGCCCAATTCGGCGCTCCTTCCATGCCACCGATCCGAATTGGACCGAGCCGCAAATAATGCCACTCTGATCCCCCGATCAGGAGGCTCCACCATGCCGCTTTCCGTTCACTGCAATGCCGACCGGACCTTCCGCCTCGAGCCGGCGCAGACCGCGCTGCTCTCGATCGACTTCCAGCGCGATTTCGTCGACCCGGACGGGTTCTGCGGCCAGTTCCCGGACGGCATCGCGGCCACCTCGGCGATCGTGCCGCAGGCGATCCGCGTGCTCGGCGCCTGCCGCGAAGCGGGCCTTCATATCGTGCACACGCGCGAGGGCTACCGGCCGGATTTCTCCGACGTCAACCCGATGAAAAAGGCGCGCGACGTGATCGGCCAGCCCGGGCCGCTCGGCCCGTTCCTCGTGATCGGCACCGAGGGCCAGCGCACGATCGACGCGATGGCGCCGCGCGACGGCGAGCCGGAATACGACAAGCCGGGCTACAGCGCCTTCCACCGCACGACGCTCGATGCCGATCTGCGCGCGCGCGGCATCGACCGGCTGGTGATCATGGGCGTGACGACGCAATGCTGCGTGCATTCGACGCTGCGCGCCGCGGTCGATCTCGGCTACTGGTGCCTGACGCTCGAGGATTGCTGCGCCGCGCTCAAGCCGGAATGGCACGTGAACGCGATCGACCTGATCTACAGCGAGAACCATCTGTTCGGCTGGGTCGCGCAGTCCGACGATCTGCTCGCCGCGCTGAAGGCGAAGGCGGCGTAGGTCTACTCACCCCGCCGCGCAGATCGGCACCACCGTCGCGCCCGGGCGCGACGCGCCGCGTCCCTTCGCGCCGGCCGGCGACGTGCCGTTGCGCGGGTCGCCGGCACCGTTGTCGCCCGAGAGCGAATCCGGGGCGACCGGCACGTCGCTGAGCGCGCGTTCGGCCGCGGTCTGGCGCGAGGAACGCACCAGACGCAGCATCTCGCCGCCGGCATGGTCGAAGGCGGGGTGCGCCGGCGCCGCCGCGCGCGCGGCTTCGGCGAAACCGAAATTACGATAGAAGCGGATCGCCGGCTCGTTGGTCGCAAAGCAGATCACGCTGAGCCGCGCCAGCCCTCGTGCGCGCGCCTGCGCCGAAGCGGCGGCGATCATGCGCGTCGCCGCACCGCGGCCGCGGAACTCCGGGTAGACCGCGAGCCCGCGGATCTCGAGGCTGCCGCGATCGGAGAATTCGAGCAGCGCGCGCAGCGCCGGATCGCGCTCGTCGACCGGTGCGTCCTCGTCGAGCGGCGCCGGGATCGCAACCGCATGGAGCGAGCCGGCAATGCGGCCGCCCTGCTCCGCGATCAGGCAGTTGGTCCAGGAGAACGGCACCTCGTCGCGCGCGCAGCGCTGCGTGCCGACGGCGATCAGCGAACCCCGACCGTGCACGTGCGGGCGCCAGATATATTCGGCGATGCCGTTGGTGGACATGAGGACGAGGCGCGCAATGTCGACGCAATCGCTGCGGCGGGCGGGGCAGATGAAAAGCGGTGACATGATCAAGGGTCCGTGAATCCTGAATTCGTTTCGGTCAGGCGGCGGGCTCGAGGCCCGGTCCGCCCGGCTCGAGGCGCGCGCGGCTATGAACCGGCGCGCCGGATGACGCAAGCGCGACACGCGGTCGCGCCACGCCGGGCTTGATCGATTTCACCAGCAGAATCGCGTCGCCCTCGGCGCAATGCAGCACCGGGTGCGGCACGATGGCGCGGCGCGCGATCTCGCCATAGCCGCGCCGGCGATGGAGGCCAAGCGCGATCTCGTTCGCCTCGAAGCAGATCAGGCTCACGCGGTCGAGGCCGGGCGTCGCGGCGCGCGTTCCCGCCGCATCCATCAGTGCGGCGCCGATGTCGGCGCCGCGATGCGCCGGTTCGACGGCGAGGCCGGAGACGTAGAAGCTGCCCGCGTCCTCGAGCTCGCCATACGGGCGCAGCACCGGATCGCTTTCCGGTTCGGCGTCGGGCGTCGGCGCTTCCATTGGAAAACTGTGCAGCATGCCGGCGACGGCGCCGTCGCGCTCGGCGATCAGGCAGTTCTGCCAGGAGAAGGTGACGCCGTCGCGCGCATAGCGGCGGGTGCCGATATCGAGCGGCGAATCGTCGTCGGCGGTCGCGAGTCGCGACCGGATGTACGCCGCCAGGCCGTCCGACGAGGCCAAGGAACAGGCGCGATCGCGCGGCTGTCGGCGCGGCACGCGTGACGGAGGACGCGGCCGGGCACGATCGCCGAACTCCCCGGATCAGGCCGCGGCCGGCAGCGCGACGGGCTGCCGGTCGGTCGTTGTCGTGACGGGCAGGATCGCGCTGGCATCGCCCTCGGCGGCGCGGATGTGGGCGACGATCCGGTTATTGACCGGTTCGGCATGCGTGAAGGGCAGCATGTGGCCGGCGCCGTGCACGGTGGCGAGCGCGGCGAGCGGCAGCACGTCGAAGAGCTTCGAGACGATGCGCTCCGCCGAGGGCCGCGTCGCGGAGCCGACCATCATCAGCGTGGGCGCCGCGATTGCACGCACGGCATGGAGCGGGAACGTCGCACGCTCGAGCGCGTCGAAATTGGCGGCGACGGTGTCGGCGTGCAGGCGCACCGTCTCGCGCCAGGCCGGATCCATCGCGTCGAAGGCGCCGGGCCCGTTCCAGTAATCGACGAAGGCGCGCATCGCCGCTTCGGAGTCGGCAGCACCGGTGCGCGCGCCCTGACGCATCGTTTCGGCGAGCGCGGCGGGTTCGGCAAAGAGCGCGCGGTCGGTCTCGTCGCCGTCGCGCAGCAGGTGAAACAGCACGGGTTCGACGAGCGTCAGGCTCTTCACGCGGGCGCGTTGCATCAGCGCCAGCCGCAGCGCGACGGCGCCGCCCATCGAATGTCCGACAAGGTGATACGGCATATCGAACGAGGCCATCAGATCGGCGAGACGTGCCGCCTCGCTTTCGAGCGTCTGCGGTGCGTCCGTCGCCGGACCCGATTTGCCCCAGCCGGCGATGTCCGGCGTCACGACCCGAAAACGCGGCGCGAGCCGCTTCGCCAGCGCGGCCCACCGGTCGCCGGTGCTGCCCGCGCAATGTAACAGCAGCACCGGCGTGCCGGAGCCCGTCCCGCCGATTGCGGGGTCGGCTGTCACCCGCTCAGCGGACGACATTGTCGTTCACCGCGTCGGTACGCGGGTTGTAGACGTCGACGTGCGGGCCAAAAATCATGCGGTTGATCTCCGCACGGCTCACCCCGATGTCGCGCAACATCCGGTCGTCGAGGCTGCGCAGGTGGCGGGTGGCGCGGCGCGACTCCGACCAGTCCTGGTAGTTCGCCCACGCCGCCGACATGGCTTCGCGGATCGACCCGTTGCCCGGGAACAGCGTGCTCATGGTCCGGCTGGCGGCATCCTCGAACGCGCTGGCGGTCTCCAAAGCATGGTTAAACATTGTTTCGTCCCTCCTGACTGGAACCGTTTGCTCCGTCGGCCCGGCGCCCGTCCCGGCATGGGGTCCGGCGGTTGCGTCGTGTCGACGTCAGGAACATCGGGCGGGGCGGTCACGCCGGCGTCAGGCGGCCCGTCAGGCCGGCGGCACTTCGAGCGTCGCGAGCGTCAATAGTTCGTCAGTTCGACCGCAAAACCGCCTGACAGGGAGGAAAACCCGGGCGGGGCGCTCCGGCCGCCGGTTACCGCCGGCGTCCGGCCTGGAAAGACCGGCTTCCGCCGGATTGCGATTTCCCGGACGCCGGCTCCAAACCGCCATATTTCACGGCAGGCGGTGCGAAATCGCCCATGGATGGCCCCTGCTTCGAAGGACTTTCACGCCCCGGGGGGCTTGCACGATAATGCATTAATGCATTCGTCGCGACAACCGGGCCCGCATTCGGGGGATGCTGATGACCGTGTTGAGCCTGGCCTTACTGGGCGAGCCTCGGCTTTCCGGGGCGGATGGCGCCGAAATCACAGTGCCCAGCCGGAAATCGATGGCGCTGCTGGCCTATCTGGCCGCCAATCGCGGCCGGTCGGCCTCGCGCGAGCGGATCATGGGCCTGCTCTGGGGCGACCGGTTCGACCAGCAGGCAAGGCAGAGCCTGCGCCAGACGCTCTACAGCCTGCGCAAGCTGCTCGGGCCCGAGGGCGAGCAGGCGCTCGCCGTCGCCGGCGATACGGTGTCGCTGAGCCCGACGCTGGTGCGGACCGACCTTGCCGAGTTCGAGCGGCTCGCGGTCTCGAACGAGCCCGAGGCGGTCGCCGAGGCGATCCGGCTCTATCGTGGGCCGCTGTTGACCGGTTTCGCGATCCGCGATGCCGCCTTCATGGAATGGCTCGAGAGCGAGCGCACGCGCCTGCAGGATCTCGCGGCCGCCGCACTCTACCGCATCGCCAAGTATTACAAGGCGGCGGCCAGCTACGACGAATCGCTCTCGATGGCGCGCCGCCTGCTCGATCTCAATCCGCTGCGCGAGAAGGCGCACCGGCTGATCATGCGCATCCACGCCAAGAGCGGCGATCGCGCGCAGGCGCTGCTGCAGTACCAGCGCTGCGCCGACCTGCTGCACCGAGAGCTCGGCGTCGAGCCGGATTTCATCACCATCCGCACCTACGAAGAGATCAAGGCGAGCGGCGAAGCGGCCGAGGAGGAAGGCGAAGACGATCTCGGGAGCCCACGGTCGGGCGCCGCGAGCACGCCGACGGCGGCCAATACCGCGGCGCCGATCGACGGGTCGACGGCGACGCCGGCGGCACCGGTGCGCGAGATTGCACCGGCGTTGCGCGGCAGCCGGCCGCGCGGCAGGTTCTTCGCGCCCGACCGGCCGGCGGTGGTGGTGCTGCCCTTCACCATCCTGGGCGGCGGCGACGAACAGGAATATTTCGCGCAAGGCATCACGCTCGACATCACGACCGGGCTCGCCTGCTGGCGCTGGTTCCCGGTGATCGGCGCGAGCTCGAGCCGCAGTCTCGCCAATGCCGGCAGCGACCCGATGGAGGTCGCGCGCCAGGTCGAGGCGCGCTACGCGGTAACCGGCACGGTGCGCCGTTCCGGCGACGGCGTGCGCATCACGGCGAGCCTGATAGACGCGCCGACCGGGCACAATCTCTGGTCGGGGCGCTACGACGCGAAGCTCGGCGACCTGTTCGCCGTGCAGGACGAGATCACCGAGAAGATCGTCAGCAGCATCGAGCCCGAGGTGCAGCGCGCCGAGCACGAGCGCTCGATCCGCAAGCCGACCGGGGACATGACGGCCTGGGACCGCGTGATGCGCGCCAACTGGCTGCGCTGGGAGATGACCGGCACCGCCAACAACGAGGCGATCCGGCTGCTCGAAGAGGCGATCCGGATCGATGCGCATCTCTCGACCGCCTGGTCGGGCCTCGCGCATTGTCACTGGCTCGACGGGGTGCAGGGCTGGACCGTCGATCCCGGCCGCACCTTCCTCGAATCCGAACGCTGCGCGCGCATGGCACTCTCGCTCGACGAATCGGACTGGATCGCGCACACGCTGCTCGGCCTGTGCGACATCTGGAACCGGCGCGACTACGACAGCGCGATGACACGGCTCGAGCGCGCGGTCGTGCTCAACCCGAGCTCGTCGATCGCGCATCATTCGGCCGCCTGCGTGCTGGAATTCTCCGGCCTGCCCGAGCGCGGGCTCGACCATCTGCGGACGGTGCTGCGGCTCGATCCGCGTTACGCCAACAACGCATCGCTGCTGGCCGACATGGCGCTTACCTACCTGCAGCTCGGCCAGTACGAGGACGCCGTCACTTACGGGCGCAAGGCGGTCTCGATCCGCCCCGACTGCGCGCGCGTCTATCACCGGCTGGCGGCGGCGCTCGCCCATCTCGGCCAGCTGGCGGAAGCGCGCGACACGCTCGACAAGGCGGTGGCGCTCGAACCGGGCTTCGGGGAACGGACGGTGTTCGCAACCTATCCGTTCCGCAACCCGGAGCATCTCGAGATCCTGCTCTCGGGACTGCGCAAGGCCGGACTGCAGGTCGAGAAAGCGGCGTAACGGCGAACCCGTCGGCGGTGCGCGGATCGTCGCTTCGAAGGGCAGCATGGCAGCCCTCTCCCGCGCCGCGATCGGTCGCGGCCGACCGCGACGCGCGGGAGAGGGACGAGCGGATCGACACTGAAACGCCGTCGTCAGTTCACCGCGCTTCCGGTTTCCGGCAGCGTCTGGCCGCCATCGACGATAATGCACTGGCCGGTGATGTAGCGCGCTTCGTCGCCCGCCAGGAACAGGGCCGCCCAGGCGATGTCGATCGGCTCGCCGAGCCGACCCATCGGCACGGCCGCTTTCATCGCCGTGATGTGCTTCTCGCCGAGCGTCGACACGAGACCCTCGGTCAGGATGTTGCCCGGCTCGACCGCGTTGATCGTGATGTTGTCGGCCGCGCATTCGATCGCGGCGGTGCGCAGGAACCCTTCCATGCCGGCCTTGCTCGCCGCGTAGTGCGCAAGGCCGGGATTGCCCACGACGGGCCCGGTGATCGACGAGGTGAGCACGATGCGGCCGTAACGTTGCGCGCGCATCGGCGCGAGGCAGGCTTTCGTGGCGAGGAACGTGCTCTTGAGATTGACGGCGATGACGCGGTCCCATTCGGCCTCGGTCATCGCATCGAGGCGCGCTTCCGGAAAGATGCCGGCATTGTGGCAGAGAATGTCGAGTCGGCCGAATGCGGCAAGCGCGGTTGCGACCATGCGCCGCGAGGTTTCGGCCAGCGCGATGTCGCCCTCGACGAAGACCGCCCGCCCGCCGGATTTCCCGATCGCGGCGACCGCGTCGTTGCCGCTCGCCGCATCGCGCCCGACGATGACGAGGCGCGCGCCCTCCTGCGCGAAGAGATCGGCGATGCCGCGGCCGATGCCGCGGCTGCCGCCCGTGACGACGGCAACGCGGCCCACGAGGCGGCCAAGGCCGGCCATCGCTCAGGGTCTCGCGGTGATGCCGCCGTCGACGATCAGCTCGGTGCCGGTGACGAACGAGGCGCGGTCGGAGAGCAGGAACAGGCAGGCGTTCGCCATGTCCTCAACGGTGCCGATGCGGCCGATCGGCACGAAGCTGGCGATCGCCCTGTGCGCCTCGGGATTGTGGTCCCAGCGCGCCTGCATCGGCGTATGCACCGGACCCGGCAGGATCGTGTTCGAGCGGATGCCGTCGCGCGCGAGCTGGATCGCGACCGATTTCGAGAGCCGGACCACCGCCGCCTTCGAGGCGCCGTAGGCATCCTGCGGCAGGTCGTCGCCGCGCAGCGCATCGGTCGAGGCAAAATGCACCATCGCGCCGCCGCCCGCCTTCTTCATGTGCGGCACGGCATGCTTCACCGTCATGGCGAAGGACTTGAGATTGATCGCCAGTACCCGGTCCCAGACCGACATATCCATCTCGGTGCAGGATCTGTCGCGGCCGAACCAGAGCACGCCGGTGGTGTTGACCAGATAGTCGAGCCGGCCGTGGCCGGCGGCCATATCGTCGATCGAGCCTTTCACGAAGCCTTCGTCGGTGACGTCGCCCTGGAAGTAGCGATGTTGGCCGGGCCCGTCGGGAATCGCCGGCCTGTCCTTGATGTCGATGAGGCCGACATGCGCACCCTCGCGGATCAGGTCGCTCGCGATCTGCAGGCCCATGCCGCCGCCGGCGCCGGCCACGATCGCGACCTTGTCCTTGAAACTCATGCCATCACACTCCCGAAGAACGGGCCGCGCGGCCCGGATTGGTCGGACAAAAACGATTGCGCTATTCGCGATGGCCGAAGCTGACGATGCGATAGCGCATCAGCAGGTACATGATGGTGAAGGCGAGCAGCACGACGCCGTTCACCATCGCGGCGAGCGCGAACAGCTCCGAGGCCTGGCTGAGCCCGAAGCGCAGCGAGCCCCAGGCGATCGTCGGCAGGGTCGGGATGGCGCCGAGATTGTAGAAGGAGATCTCGAGATTGTTGAAACCGAGGATGAACGCGATGATGAAGGCGCCGAGCATCGCCGGCCAGATGATCGGCAACGTCACCTCCCAGAAGCAGCGCAGCGGTTTGGCGCCGAACACCATCGCGGCATCGTCGAGCCGCCAGTCGTAGCGTGCGAGTTGCGCCAGCATGATGAGGAAGGCAAAGGACGTGCCGTGCACGGCATTGGCGATGATCGCCGAGATCATGTTGCCCGGCACATCGAGCACCTGGCGGTTGAACAGCAGGCTCGAGATGCCGACCAGCAGGTCGGCGATGAAAAGCGGCGCCAGGTAAACGACCGCGATCAGGCCGCGCCAGCGCGACCGGTATTTGAGAATGCCGATCGAGCCCATGGTCGCGAAGGCCGTGCAGATGACGGCGCTGCCGAGGCCGAGGATGAGGCTGTTCCAGAACCCTTCCCGGTAGGTGCTGCGCGTGAAGACGAGCTCGTAGGCCTCCAGCGTGAACTTCGGCGGGAACGGCCAGATCAGGTCCTTGTTGAAGGAGATGTAGATGACATAGACGATCGGCGCGTAGAGGAAGAGGTAGAGACCCGCCAGCATCAGGCCCGAAACGCCCTTCTCGGCAATCCTTCCCGCACCCGCGACCGCCATCGCTCAGCCCGCCTTGCCGGTGAAGCCGCTGCGCTGCAGGTTCACCGTGCGCCACATCAGGAAGATCACCAGCGACGAGACCGCGAACAGAACCACGCCCATCGCGGAACCCAGCGCCCAGGTGCCGGTCTGCGCGAACTGCAGGGCCAGCACGCTGCCGAAGGACGCGGCGTTCGGACCGCCGAGGAACGGCGGCGTGATCGATTCGGCCATGCTCGGCACGAAGACCAGCACCAGCCCGATCACCGTGCCGATCCAGTTGAGCGGCCAGGTGATCTCGACGAAGGCGCGCCACGGCCTTGCGCCGTTGATCTTGGCGACCTCCAGCAGCTCGAAATCGAAATTGAGCAGCGAGAGATAGACCGCCGTCACCATGAACGGCACGAACAGGTAGGCGATGCCGATTCCGGCGGCCGTCTGGGTGTACATGATGAACTCGATCGGCTGCAGGCCGAAATTCATCAGCGCCAGATTGACGATGCCGACCGGCCCGAGCACGCCCTGGATGCCGGTGATGCGCAGGATGATGCCGGTGAAGAAGGGCGCGGCCATCGCCAGCACCAGCAGCAGCCGGTAGCGGTCGCCGTGCTTGGCGATGAAATAGGCGACCGGCCAGGAATAGACCAGGCAGGAGAGCGACACGAGCACGGCCGTGACGAACGAACGCATCAGGAACTTCATGTAGGTCGTCTCGCCGAACAGGTCGCGATAGTTGTTGAGGTTCCAGTCCGGGATCAGCGTGAAGACCTCGGTGCGCCAGAAGCTGAACACGACGATCGAGACGATCGGCCCGAGCAGGAAGAACACGATGAAGAAGGCGCCCGGCAGCGCCATCAGCATGAAGCGACCCTCGGGGCTGAGACGGCGTCCGAACATGGTTCCCGTCAGCCCGCGGCGCGATAGCAGGCGCCGGCGGCGAGCGGCCAGACGACCTCGACGCGCTCGTCGCGCCGCATGATCGTGCCCTCGGTCTTGTCGCTGACCATCAGCTCGGCGCCGTTGTCGAGCGCGACGAGGTAGTCGGCCATCGAACCCTTGAAGATGATGTCGCGCAGCACGCCGGGCACGCGGTTGTGCGCGCCGGACGGGCCGGGCGAGCCCGGCGCTACGACGCGCATCTTCTCGCATTTGACGAAGCAGTCGAGCGCCTCGCCGTCGGCGGCGCCGTCGGGACGCGCGACCTGGATCGGCACGCCGCGCCAGTCGATCGCCGAGCCGCGCACGAGCGGGCCGCTGATGCGGTTGGAATGGCCGACGAAGCCAGCGACGAAGCGCGTCGCGGGGTGCGTATAGACCTCGAGCTTGGGCGCCACCTGCTCGAACCGCCCGTCGTTCATCACGGCGATGCGGTCGCTCATGGTGAGCGCCTCTTCCTGGTTGTGCGTCACGTAGACGAAGGGGATGCCGAGCTCCACCTGGTAGCGCCGGACCTCGACTTCCATCTCCTTGCGCAGCTCGCGATCGAGATTGGCGAGCGGCTCGTCGAGCAGGAGCAGCGCCGGGCGCGCGATCAGGCCGCGGGCGAGCGCGACGCGCTGCTGCTGGCCGCCCGAGAGCTGGTGCGGATAGCGGTCGCCGAGCCCTTCGAGGCGCAGAAGACCCAGCGCCCATTTGAGCCGCTCCGCCTGTCTTGCCTTGTCGGCGCCCTGCATGCGCAGCGGGAAAACCACGTTCTCCGCGACGGTCTTGTGCGGGAACAGCAGGAAATTCTGGAACACCATGCCGACGCCGCGCGCATAGGGCGGCAGCGCAGTGACGTCCCTGCCGTCGATCAGCACGCGGCCTTCGTCGGGTGTTTCGAGCCCGGCGACGAGGCGGAGCATGGTGGTCTTGCCGGAGCCGCTCGGCCCCAGCAGCGCGAAGAATTCGCGCTGGCCGACCGCGAGCGAAATGCGGTCCACCGCCGTCACCGGGCCGAAGCGCTTGGTGACGTTCTGCAGTTCGAGAACCGTGTCGGACATTCAGGCCGCCGGGAAGATGAGGAAACGATGCGGCGAGCGCCGGGCGGCGACCGCCGAAAGCGAAGGGCCCGGTCCGCGACGAAGCGAACCGGGCCCCGCCCCTTGCGTCAGGCGGCTTCGACTTCCGACCAGACGCGCTCCCATTTTTCCGGGGAGGACGGCTGATCGAACATGTGCAGGCCGCGCAGCTCGACCGTGCGATTGAGCAGCAGCAGGTCGACTTCTTCCGGCGGCAGCATGTCGCGCACGTCGTAGCAGGGCGCCACACCCTTCAGCGCCACGCGGTACATGCTCTCCTTGCTGATATAGTGGTTGACCCAGGCGTGGCAGAGTTCGAGCTTTTCGCTGTCCGTGACACCGGAGCTGATCAGCCAGCTGTCGATCCAGCCCAGCCCGCCTTCGTCGGGCTGCAGCATGTGGGCGACCTGGAAATCGATCTCGCCCGCCTTGTAGGCGCGCGTCAGACGGCGGTAGATCTCCGAGAATTCCGGCGAGGCCCAGACCAGACCCGGCCGCATCAGCTTCTGCAGCGAGTCGTAGTCCTGGTAGCGCGTGACCAGCAGGCCCTTCTGCTTGATGAGAAGCTGCTTGGCGGTCTCGAGTTCTTCGTCGGTCAGCTTGTAGGGATTGAATGCTTCGCCGTCCGGCCGCGGCCCGTCCGCCGTGCCCATGTGGGCCGCCGCGAGAATGCCGGCCATCGCGATGTTCTCCTCGAAACGGGCGCCGGTCGCGAGGTGGCCGCCGTACTTCTCGGCGAACATGATCTCGAGCGAGGTGCGATCGGCTTCCTCGATATGATCGAGGTTCATCGTGATGCCATAGCTGCCCCAGCAATTGTTGGCACCGATGCGGATGCCGCCCGGCGTCAGGTTCAGCAGGTCGTAGGCGCCCGGCGCGAAATCCGGGAACAGATTCGCGAGGTTCGGCACCTGCGCCTCGTTCATCTCCTGGATCAGCCCGTCGCGATAGTAGAGGCGCGGCCAGAACCCGTCGGCCTGAACGAGATCGAAATCCTCCGTGCCGCCGGCCTTCATCTTGTTGAAGGCTTCGGAGTTGCCGTCGAAGAAGGCGGGCGAAACCTTCACGCCGTTCAGCTCCTCGAATTCCTGCACCGTCTCGGCGATGTTGTAGTCCTGCCAAATCAGCATCCGGATCGTTATCTCGGCTGCCTCGGCATTGCGGACGTGCGGCGCGGCGACCGCAACGGCGGCGGCGGCGCCGGTCTCGAGCATTTTGCGGCGCGACAGACCGCCGGTCTTCGAACGCTTGGACATCGGATGTTCTCCCTTGGTGTTCCCTCGTCTCGTCCGTTCGCGGCATCGCTCGGAGAGCCGCCGGATTCCCCCTCGGGTCGTGCCGGCGCCGCGCGGCTTCTGCCGTGAATTATTGACTCGAAACGGCGGGCGGCACAATTATGATTTTCGATTTCGAAAATCCGGCCGGACCCGCGCGGGGCCGGCCGCACGGCAGCGTTCCATGACGGAAAAACGGCGGAAATCGCGGCGGAAAATCTCGACGCTGGGCGAGCGGGTGCGCCGGCTGCGGCGCGAACGCGGCATGACGCTGAGCGAACTGGCGGCGCTCTCCGGCATCTCGGTCGCGACGCTCTCGAAGCTCGAAAACGGTCTCACCGGGCTCAACCTCGACAACGTGATCCGGCTCGCCGGCGGTTTCGCCATGCCGGTTTCGATCCTCGTCAACGACACCGGGCTCGCCTCGGGCGCCTACTCCGTCAGTCGCCGCGGCGGGGCCTATTCGCACGAGGCGAAGGAGCTCGACTTCCAGGTTCTGCACAACGATCTGCCGGCGCAGCGCAACATTTTCTGGAAGGTGCGGGTCAAGTCGCATTCGCTGGCCGAGTTCGGACCCTATCATTCCCACCCGGGCGAGGAGTTCTTCTACGTTCTCGAAGGCCGCGTGCGGTTCCTGATCCGCGATCGCAAGCCGATGCAGCTCGGCCCCGGCGACAGCGTGCAGTTCGACAGCGCGCTCGATCATGCCTACATTTCCGCCGGCGACGACGATGCGCTGATCCTGATGTCGAACACGATCACCGACATCAGGATACCGGGCTTCGTCGACTGGGGTGCCGCCCGCCGCGTCGCGACGCCGCCGCGCAGCCACGCCGCGCGCAAGACGGCGCCGCACGCGCGACGCAAGAAAAAAGACGACGGCCGCAGGGCGCAGCGGCCGGACAGGGGGGAGCGCCAGGGCTCATGAAACCGTCCGACGTCAAGACGATCGCGGATGCCAGGAAGATCGTCGAGGAGCGCGACGCCGAGTTCGTCACGATCGGCGCACCCGACCTGCAGGGCTTCCTGCGCGGCAAGGCGATCGCGCGCGCGAAGGCGCTGAGCGCGCTCGACCACGGCTACGGGCTGCCGGGCGTGATCTACGCGCTCGATCCGGCCGACGCGCTGCTCGACGTTTCCGGGCTCAACGATCCGGGTGCGGGCTTCGACGACAGCGTCGCGCGTATCGTGCCGGAGACCTGTCGCGAGATCCCCTGGGAGCCGGCGACGCGCAACCTGTTCTTCCTCGCGCAGTTCGAGGGTGCGGTGCGCGAACGCTGCTGCCCGCGCGCGGTCTACCAGCGCGTCGAGGAACGCGCGAACGCGATGGGATTCCGGCCGTTCCATTCGAGCGAGCTCGAGTTCACGCTCTTCGACGAGACGTCGCGCTCGGCCTTCGACAAGGGTTACAAGAACCTGCAGATCAGCTCGCAGCACAAATCCTACGAGGCGCTGGTGCGCCATGCCAGCCGGTCCGAGTTCCATAACGGGCTGATGGACATGTGCAGGGCGATGGACCTGCCGCTCGAGCAGGTGCACGAGGAGATGGGTCCGGGCTTCATGGAGGCGACGATGCGCTACGCCGAGGGCGTGCGCGCACCGGACGTCGCTGTGATCTACAAGACCTTCGTCAAGGCCTATGCGCAGCGCCAGGGCAAGCTGCTCACCTTCATGGCGCGCTGGTCCGACAATGCCGACGGGCAAAGCGGGCACGTGCACATCTCGCTGCGCGACAGGGACGGCAAACCGGTCTTCCACGACGAATCCTGCGAGCGCGGCATGAGCGAGACCATGCGCCATTTCCTCGGCGGCATGCAGGCGCTGATGCCGGAGCTGCTGGTCATGCTCGGGCCCAACGTCAACTCTTTCAAGCGCTATCTGCCCGGCATCTTCTCGCCGATCGCGGCGATGTGGGGCTTCGAGAACCGCACCTGTGCGCTGCGGGTGATTCCGTCCTATCCGATGGCGCAGCGCATCGAATGTCGCACGCCGGGCGCCGATGCGAACCCGTATCTCTCGATCGCCTGCCTGCTCGGCGCCGGGCTCTGGGGCATCGAGCGCAAACTCGAGCCGACCGAACCGGCGCGCGGCAATGTCTACATGCAGGAGATTCCCGAGCGGCTGCGCTTCCCGGCGAGCTTCGGCGAGGCGGTCGAGCGGTTCGGCAGGTCGGAGGCCGCACGCGAACTGTTCGGCGAGAAGTTCCGCGATTTCTACGCGGAATCGCGCGCCGCGCACGAGCGCGACATGCGGCGCTACGTGACCGACGTCGAGCTGCAGCGTTTCTTCGAGTACATCTGACCCGCATCATGAAACCGGCCGGTGCCCCGATCGGCGTGACGATGGGCGACCCAAGCGGGATCGGGCCGGAGATCGTCGCCGCCGCGCTCGCCGATCCCGCGCTCGGCGTCCCGGCAATCGCGATCGGCGATGTCGGCATCCTCCGGCGCGCGGCGCGCATCGTCGGCGCCGGCGCGACGATCAACACGATCCGCGAGCCGTCGCAGGCAATGCTGACACAAGGCACGATCGACGTGCTGCCGGCAAGCGCGTTGCCGGCCGACCTGCCGTTCGGCCGGGTGCGCGCCGATGCCGGCCGCGCCGCCTTCGACTATGTGCGCACCGGCATCGATCTGGCGCTCGCCGGAAAAATCTCGGCGATCGCGACCGCGCCGATCCACAAGGCGGCGCTGAAGGCGGCCGGCGTGCCCTATCCCGGCCATACCGAGATGCTGGCCGATCTCACGAAGGCGCCCAACCACGCGATGATGCTGTTCAACGACGAGCTGCGCGTGCTGCTGGTGACGATCCATCTCCCGCTGAAGGACGCGATCGCGAGCCTGACGATCGAGAAGGAGCTGGTCGCGATGCGGCTGGCGGACCGCGCGGCGCGCCAGCTCGGCGTGGCTGCACCGCGCGTCGCGGTGGCGGGCCTCAATCCGCATGCCGGCGAGAACGGCCTTTTCGGCAGCGAGGATCTCGACATCGTCCGGCCGGCGGTCGAGCGGGCGCGCGCCGAGGGCATCGACGCCAGCGGCCCGTGGCCGGGCGACACCGTCTTCATGCAGGCGCGCCGGGGCAGGTTCGACATCGTGGTCGCGCAGTACCACGACCAGGGGCTGATTCCGGTCAAGTATCTGGGCATCGAGCATGGCGTGAACGTGACGGTCGGACTGCCGTTCGTGCGCACCAGCGTCGATCACGGCACCGCCTTCGACATCGCCGGCACCGGCAGGGCCAATCCGGAAAGCATGAAGGTCGCGATCCGGCAGGCCCGGGCGATGAGCGCGGCGCGCTGAGTCGCACCGCAGATTCTCGCGCTACTTGCCGCCGATCGGCACGCCCGGCACCCAGACATAGCCATCCGGATCGGCGATGCAGCATTCGCGCAGACCGTGCGGCTTGTCGGTCGCGCCCTGCAGCACCGTGTCGCCGCGCGCCTCGGCACGCTTCGCCGCCGCGTCGGGATCGAGATCGTAGAGCCTGAGCTCGCAGCCGGCGCCGCGGATCGCGTTGTCGCCGGTCAGCGCGAGCAGCGGGTGACTGCTGTAGGTGTGATCGGCGTGCAGCATCCATTCGGCGGCGCTGCGCCCATGCTCATAGCGCAGCACGGCGAAGTCGGCATCGGCATAGACGACGCGCGCCAGCAGCACGGTCTTGCCGAACTCGACGCTGCGCGCGATTTCGCGCACCAGCAGGTTGATGCCGATGCCCCGGAGCGAACGGCCGTAATCGTCGGCCGGCATCCACGGTTTGTCGTCGGCGCCGCGCTTCGAAACCATGGTTCCGTCTCCCCAGCGCACCGATAACGGTGCGTCCCGTCGCAGCCGGCGGCATCATCGCCGAACCGATCCCGCCGAGACCGCTGCATCATCGCCGAGCCGATGCCGCTGCGCCATGGCCGAACGCGCCGACGCTCGCAGGGCGGCAATGGCGGCATGGAATTTGCCAGCGCGCGGCGGCCCGTCTAAGAACGGGCGCCCCGCTTCGCGCACCCGTTACCATGCAAGCCGACCTTATGCCCCGTCCCGAGAGTTTCATGGTCACGGCCCTGCTGACCGCGCTGGTCGCGCTCGGGCCGGTTTCGACCGATCTCTATCTGCCCTCGCTGCCGGGCATGACCGACGCGCTCGACGCCGAGGTGGCCGACATCCAGCTTACGCTCAGCCTGTTCCTGGCCGGGCTCGCCGCCGGGCAGCTTCTGTGGGGTCCCCTTGCCGACCGGTTCGGCCGGCGGCCGGTGCTGATCGTCGGGCTCGCGATCTACTGCATCGCCAGCGTCGTGTGCGTCGTGGCGCCCTCGATCGGCGTGCTGATTGCGGCGCGCTTCGTGCAGGCCTTCGGTGCCGCCGCCGGGCCGACGCTCTGCCGCGCCATCGTGCGCGACGTGCACGGCCGCGCGGGCGCCGCACGCGTCATGTCCTATCTCAGCGCGGCGGTCGCGATCGCGCCGGCCGTCGCCCCCATTTTCGGCGGTTTCGTCGAGGTCTGGTTCGGCTGGCGCGCGAACCTCGCCTCGCTCGCGATTTACGGCACGCTCGCGCTGGTTGCGACCGCGATGCTGCTGCCGGAAACCAACCCGTCGCCCGATCCGACCGCGACGCACCCGTTCCGGATCATCGGCAATTTCGGCACGTTCCTCGGCAACCGGCTCTATCTCGGTTTCCTGCTCGGCGTCGCGCTCTCCTATGCCGGCATCTTCTGTTTCATCTCGGGCTCGTCCTTCGTGCTGGTCGATCTCGTCGGCGTGACGCCCGATCTCTACGGCTTCTGCTTCGGCGCCATCGTCATCGGCTACATCGTCGGCTCGATGACGGGGGGACGGCTCGCGAAGCGCCATCCGCCCGACCGGATGGTGATGGCGGGCACGGCGCTGATGCTGCTCGGCGCCGGCACGGTCTTCGTTCTCGCGCTGACGGTCGAGCCGAGCGTCGCGAGCATCGTCTTGCCGACCGTGCTGTTCATGGCGGGCGTCGGCCTCACCATGCCGAACGCCTATGCCGGCGCGCCGATCCCGTTTCCGCGCGCGGCGGGCGCCGCCTCCTCGCTGGTCGGCTTCGTGCAGATGACGTTCGCGGCGCTGGTCGGCGTCGGGATCGGTCGAGCCTACGACGCGACCGCGCGGCCGATGACGGGCGCGATGGCACTGGTCGCGTTTTGCGCGGTTCTCGTCTACTGGCTCATCATCCGGCCCGCGGCGCGACGCGAGGCGGAAAAGGAGTTGCAAGGCGCATGACCGATGACCGCAGGTCCGATCCGCGCTCTACGAGGAATTCAGCGGGGCGAAGCTGCCGGGCCGGGTTCACGGCGCGGCCCTGGAACATGACGGAATTCCGCATTGACGATCCGCACGGCAATCGGCTGCGCTTCGGCTGCGCGCCGGAGGAGATCTGACCGCCATCAGCCGGCGGAATGCGAAACGCCGGGCGCCACGCGCCAGGCCAGCAGCAGCGCGCCGAGACCGGCCAGCGTCACCGAAAGCGCCACGACCAGCACCAGATCGTAGCCGCCGCGCACCCAGATGATGGCCGCGAGCGTCGGCGCGATCGCGTAGCCGATCGTGGTCGGCACGTTGAGCAGGCCGGTGATCAGCCCGAAATTCCGGCGGCCGAGCAGCTCGTTCACCACCAGCGGCCGCACGATGCTGTTCACGCCGATGCCCGCCCCCATCAGGATCACGAAGCCGACGACGAAGCCGGGATCGAGTACGGCGGCCAGCAGCAGCCCGATCGCGACCGCCATCGCGAGATCGCAGCCGATCGCGATGGTGCGCGTCGTGACGTGGCGCTCGCCCGCCATCATCGCGAGCCGCCCGGCCACCTGCATCGGGCCGATCATCGCGGCGGCGAACACGGCGGCATCCCGCTGCACGCCGCGCCCGGCGAGGATCGGCAGGATGTGCGTCGTGACGATGCCGTGCTCGAGCGCCACCAGCGCGAAGGAGAGCGCGATCAGCCAGAAGGCGAGGCGCCTGATCGCCTGCATGGCATCGCGCGTGCGGACGCCGGTCGTTTGCGTCGCCGCCCGGCTGAGCCGCATCGCGCGGCCGGCGCTTTGCCAGAAGAGCGGCACCGCGACGAGCGCGGTCGCGCCGGCGAAGACGAGGACCGCGAGCCGCCAGCTGCCGGCGGCGACCAGCGCATGCGCGCTCGGAAAGGAAAGCGTGCCGGCGAACCCCGCGACCAGCGAGACCAGCGTGATGGCGCGGCGCGCGCGATCGCCGAGCGCATGCGTCAGGAGCGCGAAGGCGGTCTGGTAAAGCACGCAACTCAGCACGATGCCGAGCCCGAACCAGAGCGCGTAGAACTGCCAGATCTCGGTGGCGAGCGAGAGCAGCGCGAGCAGCACCGCGCCCGCCGCGGCGCCGCCGGCGAGAACCGCCCGCGCGAGGCCGCGATCGATCAGCCAGCCGGCGACCGGCGAGAAGGCGGCCGAGGCGACGAGCGCGACGGTGAAGGCGCCGGAGATCGTGGTCTTCGACCAGCCGAGATCGGCTTCCCAGGCCGGCAGCAATGCCGGAAACACGTAATAGATCGAGGCCCAGACGATTGTCTCGGCGACCGCGAGCGGCCAGACGATGCGCCGCAGGTCGGGCCGGGAGGAACGCACCGTCGTCAGCAATCATGCGCGCATTCGATCACAGGAACGACACGCGCGCCAACGGGTTGACGCCGGCGCTCGTTGGCTTCCCGTCTCCACCCAAGGCAAACCTGTCTCCGGATCGCGATTGAAACGAAGCGTGACGCGCGCAGCCCGTTTGGCGAGCGTCGCTATCCTGCGATCGATGCACGCGCCGCTTCCATCATCGCGGCGGCTCTGGCAGCCTCCCGCCCTTTCTCCATGAAGTGCGTTCGGTAGATCCGCGTGAAATGCGCGGTCTCCCGAAACTCATGGGGCGTGAGCGAAACCGAAAGTACCGGCACGCCGGTATCCATGGCCGCTCGCATCAGGCCGCTGACAACCGCCTGGGCGACGAACTCGTGACGGTAGATTCCTCCATCGACGACAAAGGCGGCGGCAACCACCGCCGCATATCGCCCGGTTGCCGCCAGATCGCGGGAAAGCAGGGGCAATTCGAAGGCGCCGGGAACATCGTATACGTCGACACATTCGGCAGGAATCAACTCACAAAAGCCGTCGAGCGCGCTGTTCACGATTTCAGCGTGCCAGCCGGCTTTGACGAAGGCATAGCGAGCGGGTGTCATTCCGATCTCCTTTGGCAGCGACACACTACCCAAGGCGATCGCGCGCGGCCCGACCGTCCGAAAGGACGTCAGCCACCCGTTCTCTTTCATCCGGACTATCACCGTCGGCTCAGGCTTCGCACCTGATCTGCTTGACCCTTCCAAGGGAAGGCGCTCGCGGGCTCGCAGCAGGAGGCTGCATACCGCCGGTGGGGACTTTCACCCCGCCCTGAGAACGTCCGGATGCTAGACCGGAGACAAGGCGTTCGGCAATCCTTTCGTCCCTCTGGAGCGGATCACGATCGGTTGGAAGCGCGCGCACTTCCACCCGATCGTGTAAATCCGGTCCAATCATTAATGTTCAGAGCAAATTCACACGTTTTGTCGGAATCGCAATCGATTCCGTCAAAACGTGATTTGCTCTAGCGCACGCCGAGAATGGTATCGACGGCATCGGCATAGTCGCGCAGCGCGGCGGCACCGTCGCCGCCGAACGAAGCGCCGTGCATGATCGCGAGCGTTTTCGGCTTGAGCGCGGCCAGCCGGTCGAGTAACGGTCGCGTGTCGGCGGTGTAGGGCATGTCCTTCGCCATCGGTCCTTCGAGGCTGGCGTTCATCGCCGCCACCGCCGGCCCGACAATGTCGGCGCGGTTGAGCGGTTCGGTTTCGCCCGGATGGAAGAAGAGATCGGAGCAGAACAGCGTGCCGGTCGCCTCGTCGTGGAACAGGCCGGCATCCCAGCCGTGCGGCAGGTGCGGCGTCGAGAGGAAACGCAGACGGTGCCGCCCCGTGCTGAAGGTCTCGTTGTCGTCGAGCGCACGCGCCGGCCGGTCGGCGAAATCGCCGAGCATGACCATCGCGCCGACCGGGCTCGTGACCGGCGTCGCGTTCGGTGCAACGCCGAGCCATTCGTTGAGCGCGCCGCATTCGTCGGGCTCGAAATGGCTGTAGCCGATCCAGCGCAGGGTGGCGGGATCGATGACGCGCGCGACGGCCTCGAGCGTTGCCGGAAACATCCGGCGCATGCCGGTATGCATCAGGAACGGCTCCTCGTCGCGCAGCAGGAACTGGTTGAGCTGGATGCCGAAATCGGCGACGAAGCTCGAGATGCGAAAGATGTCGGGGGCAATCTCATCGACGGTCGTGGTCATCGCTGTCTCCCGTTCTAAACGATTGTCAATTCCGACCGCCGCCGCCGCCGTCGTTCTGGCTCGTCGAGGGGGCCGTCTGCATCGGTATGCTGTCGCCGCCGCCGAACAGATCCCGCAGCAGCCCGCCGATGCCGCCATCGTCGGCCTCGGCGTCGGGATCCGGCAGCGTCGGTTGCGGTTCGACGGCGACGATCTGCGGATCGGTCACGGTCGGGCGCGGCAATTGCTGCGGCGCATCGCCGGCGACGGCCGGCGCCATGAACGAGGCCCAGAGCCGCGCCGGCAGGCGGCCGCCGGTGACTTCGGTCATCGGCGTATTGTCGTCGTTGCCGACCCAGACGCCGGTCACGAGCTCGGCGGTGAAGCCGACGAACCAGGCATCGCGATAATCGTTGGCGGTGCCGGTCTTGCCGCCTTCCGGTCGTCCGATGTCGGCGGCGCGGCCGGTGCCCCAGCCGACGACCGCGGCGAGCACGTCCTGCATCTGGGCGACCTGGCGCGGCGCCACGACCGCGCCCGCGCCTTCGCCGCCGCGCTCGTAGATCGCGGTGCCCTCGGCGTCGCTGACGCGCTCGATGCCGCGCGGCAGCACGACATGGCCGTAATTGACGAAGGTCGCGTAGGCGCCGGTGAGTTCGAGCAGGGTCACCTCGCTGGTGCCGAGCGCGATCGAGGGCGTCGCCGTCATCGCCGAGGCGATGCCGAGGCGCCGCGCCACCTCGATCACCTGCGCGGCGCCGACGCGGCCGACGAGCTGGGCCGCCACCGAATTGAGCGAGCGCGCCAGCGCCTCGCGCAGCGTGACGTCGCCATAGTATTTGCCGTCGTAATTGGCGGGCTGCCAGCCGTCGATCGAGATCGGTCCGTCGAACATGATTGTGTCGGGCGTGAAGCCCGCCTCGAACGCGGCGAGATAGACGATCGGCTTGAAGGCCGAGCCGGGCTGACGCAGCGCCTGCGTCGCGCGGTTGAACTGGCTTTCCGAATAGCGCGTGCCGCCGACCAGCGCGCGCACCGCGCCGTCGGGCGTCATCGAGATCAGCGCGCCCTGCGAGACGCCGCCGGCGGCGCCCTCCTCGGCGACCAGCGTTGCGAGTTTTTCCTCGGCGAGCGCCTGCAGGGCCGGATCGAGCGTGGTTTCGACCACCAGGTCGGTGTCGGTGAGACCGACATAATCCGGCAGCTGGTCCATCACCCAGTCGGCAAAATACTGGCCCGACGGGCGCGCGACGTCGGTCGGCGCGCCGCCGATCGTGCCCTCGGCGACGGCGGCGGCCTCGCCATCCGACATGTAGCCGGCGCGCACCATCGCATCGAGCACGACGCGGGCGCGGTCTTCGGCCAGCGCGCGGTTCGAGAGCGGGTTGTAGCGCGAGGGCGCGCGGATCATGCCGGCGAGCATCGCCGCCTCGTAGGCGCTCACCTCGCGCGCCGATTTGCCGAAATAGCGCTGCGCGGCGGCCTCGACGCCGTAGGTGCCGGCGCCGAAATAGATGCGGTTGAGATAGAGCGCGAGAATTTCGTCCTTGCTGAAATGCCGTTCGAGCCAGAGCGCGAGCAGCAGCTCCTGGCCCTTGCGGCGGATCGTGCGCTCGTGCGTGAGGAAGACGTTCTTGGCGAGCTGCTGGGTGACCGTGCTGCCGCCCTGCACGAGATCCCATTCGACGATGTTGGTGTAGATCGCGCGCAGCAGCCCCTTCGGATCGACGCCCTCATGCTCGTAGAAGCGGCGGTCCTCCATCGCGAGCACCGCTTCGGGCAGGTAGGCCGGCAGTTCGTCGAGCGTCACCGCCTCGCCGTAAAGGTCGCCGTAGGTCGCGAAAATGTCGCCGTTGCGGTCAAGCAGGGTGACGCTCGGCCGCTTCTCGATCTCGCCGAGCCGGTCGACATCGGGCAGGTCGAAGGCGAGCCAGGCGACGAAGCAGGCCCCGAGAAAGCCGGTCCAGATGATGGCGACGGTGCCCCATTTCGCCAGCCCGCGCCAGAAACCGCGCGGTAGGCGACGGCCCCATTTGCGCGGTTGCCGGGTCCGGCGGGGTCGCGAGCGGGGCCGCCGGGAAGTTCTTCGATTCGCCATTCGCCCGATTATCGCATCCGATTCCGACCTACGAAGCTTCCATCGGCGCTGCCCGCCGACGGCGCACGGTCATCCGGCGATCCCGGTAACGCGGGATTTTGACCGAAAGAGGGCGCCGGTCCCGCCCGCGATGCGCGTCGTCGGGGACGCGTTGGTAGGCGTCCCTTGTATCGAGCCCGGCCGTCGCGGGCCGTCCGCCCGCTCTCGCCGGTTTATAAAGCCGGCCCGCACACCTCTCGCTGACGCCCGCAATCACGCCGAAGCGCGGACGCGGGATCGTTCCGTCAGCGCGGCGCTATTCGGATGCGGAACGGACGGCGTGCGCGCTCACACATCGAGGTTGGTGACCTCGAGCGCGTGGTGCTGGATGAACTCGCGGCGCGGTTCGACCACGTCGCCCATCAGGGTCGAGAACAAATCGTCGGCCTCGTCGCCATGCGCAACCTTGACCTGCAGCAGCGAGCGCGCCTCCGGATCGAGCGTGGTTTCCCAGAGCTGCTCGGCGTTCATCTCGCCGAGCCCCTTGTAGCGCGAGATCGCGATGCCCTTACGGCCGGTCTCGAGCACGCGGCCGATCAGGGAGAGAGGTCCGTCGATCCGCAGCTCACGCTCCCTGGTGACGAGCGTCGAGGATTTGAGATAGTCGCCCTGCAGCTCGGCCGCCATCGCATCGAGCCTATGCGCCTCCGCCGAGCGCAGCAGCGGCCCGTCGACGACGTGGAGCTCGGTGATGCCGCGCAGCCGGCGCGTGAAGACGAGCCCGCCATCGGCGCCGGCCTCGCCCTTCCAGCCGCGTTCGGTTTCGAGCGCGAGCTCGTCGAGCCGGCGTGCGATGTAGCGCGCGGCCTCGTTGGCGCGCTGTGCATCGGGAATGAGATCGGGGTTGAGCGCGCCGGCGATCGCCGCCTGCTCGACGACCGGCGCCGAACCGACCTTGCGGATCAGCGGCTGCATCAGGTTGCGCGCCTGGGCCGCGCGGTTCACGCGCTGGACGAGATCGGTGCCCGCCACCTGGCTGCCGTCGTGCAGACGCAGCACGGCGCCCTCGGTGCCGGTATCGATCAGGAACGCATCGAGCTCGCGATCGTCCTTGAGATAGCGCTCCGAGGAGCCGCGCTTGGCGCGGTAGAGCGGCGGCTGGGCGATGAAGAGATAGCCCTTCTCGATGATCGGCCGCAGATGCCGGTAGAAGAACGTCAGCAGCAGCGTGCGGATATGGGCGCCGTCGACGTCGGCGTCCGTCATGATGATGATCTTGTGGTAGCGCGCCTTCGCGATGTCGAATTCCTCGGTGCCGATGCCGGTGCCGAGCGCGGTAATCAGCGTGCCGATCTCGGCCGAGGAGAGCATCTTGTCGAAGCGCGCGCGCTCGACGTTGAGGATCTTGCCGCGCAGCGGCAGCACGGCCTGGAACCTTCGGTGCCGTCCCTGCTTCGCCGACCCGCCGGCGCTGTCGCCTTCGACGATGAAAAGCTCCGAGAGCGAGGGATCGCGCTCCTGACAGTCGGCGAGCTTGCCCGGCAGCGAGGCGAGATCGAGCGCGCCCTTGCGGCGGGTGAGCTCGCGCGCCTTGCGCGCCGCCTCGCGCGCGGCCGCCGCCTCGACGACCTTGGCGACGATGCGTTTCGCTTCCTGCGGATGCTCCTCGAACCACTGGCCGAGCCGCTCGTTGATCAGGTTCTCGACCGGGTGGCGGACCTCGGAGGAAACGAGCTTGTCCTTGGTCTGGGACGAGAATTTCGGGTTCGGCACCTTGACCGAGAGCACGCAGGTGAGCCCCTCGCGCGAATCCTCGCCCGAGAGCGCGACCTTTTCCTTTTTCGCGATGCCGCTGTCGGTCGCGTACTGGTTGACCTGCCGCGTCAGCGCCGCGCGGAAACCGGCGAGATGCGTGCCGCCGTCGCGCTGCGGGATGTTGTTGGTGAAGCACAGCATCGTCTCGTGATAGCTATCGTTCCACTCCATCGCGACTTCGATGCCGATACCGTCGCGCTCGCCGGCGACCAGGATCACCGACGGATGCAGCGCGGTGCGGGTGCGATCGAGATAGCGCACGAACGCCTCGAGCCCGCCCTCGTAGTGCAGCTCGACCTTCTTTTCCTCGACATGGCGCGCGTCGGTCAGGATCAGCCGGACGCCGGAATTGAGGAAGGCGAGCTCGCGCAGCCGGTGCTCCAGCGTCGTGTAGTCGAACTCGACATTCGAAAACGTCTTGGTCGAAGGCAGGAACGTCACCTCGGTGCCGCGCCTGTCGGCCGGGACCGTGCCCTTCGCCGCCAGCGGCGCCTCGGGCTCGCCGTCGCGGAAGCGCATGAAATGTTCCTGGCCGTCGCGCCAGATCGTCAGATCGAGCCGCGCCGAGAGCGCGTTCACGACCGAAACGCCGACGCCGTGCAGGCCGCCCGCGACCTTGTAGGAATTCTGGTCGAACTTACCGCCGGCGTGGAGCTGGGTCATGATGACCTCGGCCGCCGACACGCCCTCTTCCTTGTGGATGTCGACCGGGATGCCGCGGCCGTTGTCGCGCACGGTGACCGAGCCGTCGCCGTTCAGCACCACCTCGATCAGGTCGCAATAGCCGGCGAGCGCCTCGTCGATCGCGTTGTCGACGACCTCGTAGACCATATGATGCAGGCCCGAGCCGTCGTCGGTGTCGCCGATATACATGCCCGGCCGCTTGCGCACGGCATCGAGACCGCGCAGCACCTTGATCTGCTCGGCGCCGTATTCACCGCCGTCGTCGGCTGGTTTCGGCTGTTCAGCGCGTTGCGTGGCCATCTTTTTCAGTCCTCACGGGCGCGACCCGCCGCCGGCATCGGCCGGCGGCCCGTGGCCCAGCACGCGGCCGGGCGCGACGGCGAAGAATTGCGCCCGCGCCCCGAGGCTCGCGAAGGTTTCGGGATCGGTGCCGGTGAGCCAGGCTTGCGCGCCGAGCGCCAGCAGACGTTCGAGCAGCGCCTCGCGGCGCGCGCGGTCCAGATGGGCCGCGATCTCGTCGAGCAGCACGAGCGGCATCATGCGCCGCGCCTCCGCCACCATATGGGCATGCGCGAGCACGAGCGCCACCAGCAGCGCCTTCTGTTCGCCGGTCGAGCAGTCGGAAGCCGGCATGCCCGCGCTGGCGCCCGGACCGGCATGCGCCACCGCGAGATCGCTGCGATGCGGGCCGGCCTGGGTCATGCCGCTCTCGGCATCGAGGCGGCGGTTCGCCGCGAGCACGGCGCGGAAACCGTCTTCGGCCGCGAGCGCCGGCTGCGTGTCGAGCGCGGTTTCGAGCAGCCCCTCGACGGCGACCGATGCGCCCGGAAACGGGTCGGTCGCGTCGCGTGCCAGCGCATCGAGCCGCTGCGCCAGCAGCCGGCGGGTGGCGGCGAGCGCCACGCCCTCTTCCGCCATGCGCGCTTCGAGCGCATCGAGCCAGCCCGGCTGCGGCGCAACCGTTTCGCCCTTGAGCAGCTTGAGGCGCTCGCGCATCGCATGCTCGTAGGCGGCGACATGGCCGCCATGATCGGGATCGAGCGCCTCGGCCAGCCGGTCGACGAAGCGGCGGCGCTCGGCGGCACCGTCGAGAAAGAGGCGATCCATCTGCGGCGTCAGCCAGACCAGCGCCGTCACCTGGCCGAGTGCGCCCTGGCTCTTAGCCGGTTCGCCGTCGATGCGCACGAGGCGCCGCTCGCGCGCGCCCTCGACCGGCGCCGGATCGGGCCCGGTGCCGAGCGCACGCGCATTGCTGCCGCAGCGGATTTCCGCCGCGACCGCCCAGGGCCCGACGGACGCACCGTCGGCACCGCGCCGTGCGACGCTCGCGAGCCTCGCACGGCGCAGCCCGCGGCCCGGCGCGAGGAACGACACGGCCTCGAGAATGTTGGTCTTGCCGGCGCCGTTCGGCCCCGCGAGCACGACCGGCCGCGCATCGAGCTCGATGCGCGCGCGCGCGTAGGAGCGGAAATCGGTCAGCATCAGCCGCGTCAACGCGAGCGCCGGCACCGCCGCCTGCGAGGGGCGGGCGGCCTGGGTCACGGCGGTCACGGACGCGGGCCCAGGAATGGCAGCCTCGCTAGACCCGCATCGGCATCAGCACGTAGAGCGCCGATGCGTCGGCCGGATCGCGGATCAATGTCGGCGAGGCGGCATCCGCGAGCGCGAACGTCGCCTTCTCGCCGCGGATCTGCTGGGCGATGTCGATCAGGTAGCGCGCGTTGAAGCCGATCTCGAGCGGCTGGCCGTCATAGGCGATCTCGACTTCTTCCTGCGCGGTGCCGCTCTCGGGGCTGGTCGCGGTCAAGGTCAGCGTGCCGGCGGAGAGCGCCAGTTTCACGGCGCGCGACTTCTCGCTCGAGATGGTGGCGACGCGATCGACCGCCTCCGCGAAGCTCTTGCAGTCGACCTGCATACTCTTGTCGTTGCCGCCCGGAATGACGCGCTCGTAGTCCGGGAAGGTGCCGTCGATCAGCTTCGAGGTCAGCAGCACCGGACCGATCGAGACGCTGATGCGCGCCTCCGAAAGCTGCACCTGCACGGCGCCGTCGGTACCTTCGATCAGCTTCACGATCTCGCCCACCGCCTTGCGCGGCACGATGACGCCCGGCATCTCGCCGGCGCCGTCGGGCAAGGTCAGGTCGACGCGCGCGAGCCGGTGGCCGTCGGTCGCGACGCCGCGCAGCGATTTCTTCTTGCCGCCGGCCGCGTGCAGATAGATGCCGTTGAGGTAGTAGCGGGTTTCCTCGGTCGAGATCGCAAAGCGCGTGCGCTCGATCAGGTCGCGCAGCTCGGCCGTCGGCACGTCGAACTTGTGCGGCAGACTGTCGCCGCCGACCGAGGGGAAATCCTCCTTCGGCAGGGTCGCGAGCGAGAAGCGCGAACGGCCGGCGCGCAGCGAGAGCTGGCCGCCGTCGGCGCCGGTTTCGAGCGCGATCTGCGAGCCTTCGGGCAGCTTGCGGACGATGTCGTAGAACGTGTGCGCCGGCACCGTGGTCGCCCCCTTGCCGCCGACATCGGCCGGCACGGTCTCGACGATCGCGAGATCCATGTCGGTCGCGGTCAGCGTCAGCCCGGCGCCGGTGGCATCGAGCAGCACGTTCGAGAGGATCGGAATGGTGTTGCGGCGCTCCACGACGCTCTGCACATGAGCGAGCGACTTGAGGAGCGCGGCGCGTTCGATGGTCAGTTTCATGGCCGTGCCAACGCTCGGATTTCTGTTGTTGCTCTTGTTGTCGGCGCGAAGAAACCCGGTCGGGCGTCTCCGACCGCCCGGCGCAAAACCCGCCTTTTGAGGGGTCCGCCGCCGCCGGACGGGCCCCGATCGGAGGCCGCAAATGCCGGTGCGGGCGGGTGCGTCGTAACGGTTGCGCAGCATAGCAAAGCGGCCCTGCCGCAGCAAACCGCGCGGGTCGTCAAAAACCCCGGAATTACCGTTTGATTTCAAGACCTTGCGGCGGGCTCGCGGCGTCCCGGCGTGACCCCGATAAGGGGCCGCGAAAACGGTGCCGAAACGGTCGCGAATCGGGCCGATGAACGGCCCGGCCGGGCCACCGCCTCGGGTTGCGGAATCCCGATGCGCCGCGCGCGGCCGGCGATCAGCCTTCCAGCATCCGCCGCAGCAGATCGACGTCCTCGGAAAAGCCGGAATCGGTCGAGCGCAACTCCTCGACCTTGCGGACCGCATGCATGACGGTCGTGTGGTCGCGTCCGCCGAACTTGCGGCCGATCTCCGGCAGCGAGCGCGAGGTGAGCTGTTTGGCGAGATACATCGCCACCTGCCGCGGCCGCGCCACCGCGCGCGCCCGGCGGGCCGAGGTCATCTCGGAGAGCTTGATGTTGAAATGTTCGGCGACGCGTTTCTGGATTTCCTCGATCGTCACGCGACGATCGTTGGCGCGCAGCAGGTCGTGAAGCACCTCCTGCGTCGTCTCCAGCGTCACCGGCCGTCCGACCAGGTTGGCATGGGCCGCGATCCGGTTCATGGCGCCCTCGAGCTCGCGCACGTTCGAGACGATCTTGTGGGCGAGGAACTCCAGCACTTTGCCCGGGATCTCGGCATCGGCCTGCTCGGCCTTGGCCTGCAGGATGCCGAGCCGCAATTCGTAGGTGGTCGGATGGATGTCCGCCACCAGCCCCCAGCCCAGGCGCGAGCGCATGCGCTCCTCCAGCCCCTCGAGGTCGGAGGGCGACTTGTCGGCCGAGATGATGATCTGCCGGTTTTGGTCGACCAGCGCGTTGAATGTGTGGAAGAACTCTTCCTGGGTCGAATCCTTGCCGCTGATGAACTGCACGTCGTCGATCATCAGCACGTCGACCGAGCGGAACTGCTCCTTGAACGCCATGGTGTTCTTGAAGCGCAGCGCCCGGATGAACTGGTACATGAATTTTTCGGCCGAGAGATAGATGATCCGGCGCTCGGGATGCGTCTTGCGGATGTGCCAGGCGATCGCGTGCATGAGATGCGTCTTGCCGAGCCCGACCCCGCCATAGAGGAAGAGCGGATTGAAGGGCACGGTCTTGGCGTCGGCCACACGGCGCGCGGCGGCATAGGCCAGCTCGTTCGGCTTGCCGGTCACGAAATTCTCGAAGGTGAAGCGCGGATCGAGCGGCGCCGAAAGGTCGAGCGCGATCTCGTGACCGTTGATCGGTTCGCCGGGGCGCGGCTCGGGCGTCCGTAGCGATGGCGCGACGCCGTCGGTACGGCCGGTCGCAGCCGGCCGGATGGCGCTGCGCGCCTGCTCGACCGTCACCGTCACGTCGCGCACGCTCTCGATCTCGCCGGCCCAGAGCCGGGTCAGCCGGTCGTGGTAGTGCGAGAGAATCCAGTCGCGCATGAAGCGCGTCGGTGCCGCCAGCCGTACCTCGCCGTCGGCAAGGCCGGTCAGCGTCAGCGGCTTCAGCCAGCTGCGATAGGCGACGTCGCCGATCTCGATCCGGAGACGGCCCCGCACGCGCGCCCAAGCGGCGCTCAGATGGCTATCGGTGGCGGCGACCATGCCGGGCTTCCCTCCGCCCTATTCCTGGACCCAAGGCAGACCGTCGGCCTTCCAGCCGGCCATTCTGCCGCGATGGTGCTGCTCGTCGGACGCGCCCTCGAAACCGGTCGCGACGTTGTAGCAGCGTTTGTAGCCGGCGGCCGTCATCGCCCGGGCGGCCTCGCGCGAGCGGGCGCCCGAGCGGCAGATGAAGACCAGCGCCCGGTCCGGACCGGGCACGGCGCCGCTCAGATGGCTCACGAAATCCCGGTCCACCGCCATCTGCGGGTAGACCTGCCAGGAGATCAGCATGGTTTCCTTGCCGAGCGCGCCGAGATCCGGCACGCCGACATAGGTCCACTCCGGACGCGTGCGTACATCGATCAGGACCGCATCCGGTTCCTTCTCGAGCAGCGTCCAAGCCTCGGCGGGCGAAATGTCGCCGGCATAGGTCATGGCTTGCGCCTTTCCCCTCGATGTCCGCCTTTCGGCGAACGCAATACTCCACGGCGGCGGCCTGCGCCGACCATCGCCGTACTATGTCATCGTCCGGTGTCGACCCGGTACGTCCGCGCGGTTGGATTTATTGTCGGGCGGTTGGGTCCGGTTTGCTGACCGCGGTGAAGCGCAACGATTGTCTTGTGTTGCTGCCCCATCGCGCGCCTCCCTGTCGACTGCGATCCGACTCTAGCCACGAACCTTCGGGCTTCGCAACACGCCGCAACGGCCCCGCGCGGCCCGGACGCACGAGCGTCACGATGCGATGCACGCATGCAACAGGACCGCGCGCACCGCAGCACGCGCGATCAGACTCTGTCGTACGAAAGGATTAGAGCGCCTTGATGCGCTTGGACAGTCGGGAGACCTTGCGGGCGACTGTGTTGCGATGCAGGTGGCCCTTCGCCACGGCGCGCTGCAGGACCGGCGCGGCGGCGCGGAGCGCCGCGGTCGCGGTTTCCTTGTTGCCGCTCGCGATTGCGGCTTCCGCCTTCTTGACCAAGGTGCGCTCGCGGCTCTTGCTTGCGCTGTTCACCCTGGTGCGGCGCGCGGCCTGACGAATGCGCTTCTTGGCGGACTTGTGGTGCGCCATGGTTCGATCTCTCACATGCCGGGAAAGTGGCGGCGGTTTATATCGTCCGGTCCGCGGAGCGTCAAGGCGGTGAAAACCTGCCGAAAACCGCTGAAAATCAGCGGTCCTTGAAGTCCGGCTGGCGCTTCTCCGCAAAGGCCGCCATGCCTTCCTTCTGATCCTCGGTCGCAAAGCAGGCGTGGAACATCCTTCGCTCGAAACGCAAACCCTCCGCGAGCGGCATCTCGAAGGCGCGATTGACGGCCTCCTTGGCCATCATCGCCACCGGCGTCGACATGCCCGCGATGCGTTCGGCGATCTTCATCGCGGTATCCATCAGTTCGGCCGCCGGCACGACGCGCGCCGCCAAGCCGGACTGCAGGGCCTCGGCCGCATCCATCTGGCGGCCGGTCAGCACCATGTCCATCGCCTTGGCCTTGCCGATCGCGTGCGTCAGGCGCTGCGTGCCGCCGGCGCCGGGCAGAACGCCGAGCGTAATTTCCGGCTGGCCGAAGCGGGCATTGTCGGCCGCGATCACGATGTCGCAGGCCATCGCCACCTCGCAGCCGCCGCCGAGCGCGTAACCTGCGACCGCCGCCACGATCGGCTTGCGGCAGCGCGCAACGCATTCCCAGTTTCTGGTAATGAAGTCGGAGACATAGACATCGACGAAGCCGCGATCCTTCATCTCCTTGATGTCGGCGCCGGCCGCGAAGGCCTTTTCGTTACCGGTCAGCACGATGGCGCCGATCTCGGCATCGCGCTCGAAATCGTCGAGCGCATGGCCGAGCTCGGTCATCAGCGCCTCGCAGAGCGCGTTGAGGACCTTCGGCCGGTTGAGGCGGATCAAGCCGACGCGGCCCTTCTTCTCGGCGATGATGTTCTCGTAGGCCATGACGGCTCCTTCGGTGCGCGGGATCGGCCGCTCGCGGCGCGGACGATCGACCGGTTGCGGTTATTGCGGGCTGAGCTGGAAACGGATGGTGACGGGGTCGACGCCCTCGACGAATTCGATGGTCAGGATCTCGCCCTCGCGCCGCCAGACCCGGTCGCCGTCCGGCTGCCAACCGAGCTGGGGCAGGGTCTGGCTGTAGAAAGCATCGACATCGGCCGGCGCCACATCGCCGCCGGCATAGGCCTCGACCAGCCGGCCGGCGACGGTGTCGAACGCGTAGCCGGGACCGTCGATCGCGCGCAGCTCGTCCATCAGCGGCAGATCCTCCATGCCGGGTACGAATTCGCTCGCGCGCGCGGCGGGCGGACCGACCGGCAGCGCGACGGCGAAGGCCGCGACGAACGCGCAAGCCGCCCATCGGCGGCGCGAGATCGGACAAAGCAGCGGATGCGGCGACGGGCCGGCGAGGTTGCGCGAGGTGGGGCGCTTCTGGATGCGCATGGCGGGGTTCTATCTCACCGCTGGCAACGCGGACAATAGTAGGTGGAGCGCCCGGTCTGAACGATCCGCCGGATCCGGCCGCCGGTCGCCGTGCCGCATTTCGGGCAGGGTTCGCCCTCGTGTTCGTAGACCGCCCAGCGATGCTGGAAATAGCCGAGCTCGCCCGAGGTCTGGACATAGTCGCGCAAGGAGGAGCCGCCGGCGGCGATCGCCTCGCCGAGCGTTTGCTTGATCGCCACCGCCAGCGCCTCGGCGCGCGGGCCCTGCACGAGACGGGCAAGCCGCCGCGGCGAGATGCCGGCGCGGAACAAAGCCTCCGAGACATAGATGTTGCCGAGCCCGGCGACGACGCGCTGGTCGAGCAAAGCGGCCTTGATCGGCGTGCGCTTGCCCTTGAGCGACGCCGCCAGCGAGATGCCGTTGAACTCGTCGCCGAGCGGCTCGGGGCCGAGATCGCGGATCAGCCAGTGATCGCCGAGCGCATTGGAGGAACAGAGATCCATCATCCCGAACCGGCGCACGTCGTTGAAACGCAGCCAGCCGCCATTGTCGGTTTCGATCAGCACGTGATCGTGCGGTTCGGGCGGCGGCGCCGTGCCCTTTCCGATCAGCATGCGGCCGGACATGCCGAGATGGCAGAGCCAGACCATGCCGTCATCGAGGACGGTTGCGAGATATTTCGCGCGCCGCCCGACCGAAACGACGCGGCGCCCTTCGAGCCGGCCGGCGAAATTCTCCGGCAGCGGAAAGCGCAGGTCGGCGCGACGCTGTTCGACGCGTTCGAGGCACCGTCCCTCGAGCGCACGCGCGAGGCCACGGCGGACGGTTTCGACTTCCGGAAGCTCGGGCATCGCGCTCAGGCTTTCGCCGCGGCGGCGCGGCTGTCGAAGCTGATGACGTTCATCTCCTTCTCCAGATAGGGCGCATACCGGTGCGCCTCGTCGTAGCGCCCGCCGGTATAGCGGCCGACGACCTTGCGCCAGAATTCGATCGCGCCCTGATTGTCGAGGCGCTGCATCGTTTCCCATGGACCGCGGAACCGGTCGAAGACCATCGTCGCCGCGCTTCGGCCGACGCCGCGGCCCTTGAACTTTCGCAAGACGAAGAACTCGGCGACATTGTATTCGGTCGCCGGCAACGAACCGTGCCGGTCGATCAGCACGAAACCGGCGCGCTCGCCGCCGACCGCGATGAAGAAACAATGCGCGCCCGGCTCCGACCACCAGGCCCCGAAATCGGCACATGCGTAGAGCCCGTCCGGCGGGCAGGGCCAGCCGGTATATTCGGACATGTCGTAGACGTAGAACCGGCCCATCGCCTGCAGCACGTCGCGATCGGCTTCGCGGGCCGGTACCAGCTCGACGGCGGGCGGTTTCATGGCGGGACCGTGCGGCTTTCGGTTGCGGGCGGCCAAGCTAGCCGGTCCGCCGGCCGCCGGCTATTGTCCGGCGCATGGCCAAGGCGGTCTTCACGCACCGGGTCGGATCCCCGTACGACGACCTGCCGGAGCAGCGATATCACTTTCCGCGCACGTACCTGCGGCAAGTGCAGCGATCGCTCGGCGACCTCATCGTCTATTACGAACCACGGCGCGACACCGGACGACAGGTCTATTTCGCGAATGCTCGCGTAGCTGCGATCGAGCAAGACCGGTCACGGACGGATCGCTTTTATGCCCTCATGAGCAGCTATCAGGAGTTTCCTCGTCCGGTCCCCTTCCGCATCGACAATCTGACCTTCGAGCGTTCCCTGCAGAACCCCGATGGATCGACAAATCTGGGGCCGTTTCAACGCGCAGTCCGGATAATTTCGGAGGAAGAGTTCACCGCCATTGCCTCGTACGGGCTTGCGGACGATCTAACCACCCTTGGTTCCGGTCGTTTGCACGAGCCGTTGCCGGAACCATTCCAGCGACGAATTGTGGAACAGATAGTCTCCCGACCGGAGCGAGACAGGGCATTTCGCCGACTTGTGCGGCATGCCTATGAGGATCGCTGTGTCCTCACGGGATTGCGCATCATCAACGGCGGCGGCCGGTCCGAAATCGATGCCGCACACATACAACCCGTTAGCGACGGCCACGGCGGCCCTGATTCACTGCGTAATGGGCTGGCGCTTTGCAGGACTGCCCATTGGATGTTTGATCGCGGTCTCGTTACGCTAAAGGACGACTACAGTATCGTCGTTGCCGGCAACCTCGTGCGCGAGGACGCAAGGCGGATGCTGACGCCGGGGCTTAGGGCGCTGATTCCACTTGACCTTTCCGAGAAGCCGCACCCGTCGTTTCTTGCCTATCACCGCGCCAACATCTTCAAGGGCTGAAATGGCCGAACGCACGGGCGACAAGACGGGAGCGTTTGAAGAGCGAGCCTGGTTCGGCGACCGGCCGGTCGAGGCGGCGGAGAAGCCCGGGCTGGTGCGCGGCGTGTTTGCCAGCGTCGCTTCGCGCTACGACCTGATGAACGACCTGATGTCGGGCGGCGTGCACCGGCTCTGGAAACGCACGATGATCGACCGGCTGGCGCCGAGGCCGGGCGAAACCGTCGTCGACGTGGCGGGCGGCACCGGCGACATCGCGTTCCGCATCCACGCACGCACCGGCGGGGCCGCCCGCATCGTGGTCTGCGACCTGACGCCGTCGATGCTCGCGGTCGGCCAGGACCGCGCGATCGATCGCGGCATTCTTTCGGGTATCGAATGGATCGCGGGCGACGCCGAAGCCTTGCCGTTCGCCGACCGCACGGCGGATGCCTGCGCCATCGCCTTCGGCCTGCGCAACGTGACGCATCCCGAGCGCGCGCTGGCCGAGATGCACCGCATCCTGAAGCCCGGCGGGCGCTTCGTCTGCCTCGAGTTCAGCCGGGTCGTGCCGGCGGGGCTGCGCGATCTCTACGACCGCTATTCGCGCAGCGCGCTGCCGGCACTGGGCGCGATCGTCGCGCGCGACCGCGGCTCCTACGAGTATCTGGTCGAAAGCATCCGGCGCTTTCCGCCGCAGGAAGAGCTCGCCGCGATGATGCGCGAGGCCGGCTTCGCGCAGGTTTCCTGGCGCAACCTCTCGGCCGGGATCGCGGCGCTGCATGTCGGCTGGCGCGTCTGAGCAGCGGACCGGCTGAGGATGCTGCGCAGTTTCAGCCACATGCTGCGCCTCGTCGCGATCGCGCGCACGCTGGCGCGGCACGACGCGCTCGACCCGCTGGCCGATCTTTTGCAAGGCGCGGGACCGGCGCCGATCGCGCTCAAGGCGACGCGGATCTTCTTCGGCAGCCACGACCGGCCCGGCCGGCCGGGCGAGAAGCTCGCCGCCGCGCTCGCCGGTCTCGGCCCCGCCTTCATCAAGCTCGGGCAGCTGCTGTCGACGCGCACCGACCTCCTGGGCGAACAGATTGCGGCCGACCTCGCGCAGCTGCGCGACCGGCTGCCGCCGTTCCCGGCAGCGCAGGCGCGCGCCACCATCGAGAACGAACTCGGCGAGCCGGTCGGCCGTTTGTTCGCGTCCTTCGACGACAATCCGGTTTCGGCCGCCTCGATCGCGCAGGTGCATTACGCGCTGCTGCCGGCGGACGATCCCTCGCCGCAGCGCGAGGTTGCGGTCAAGGTCCTGCGGCCGGGCATCGAGGCCGCGTTCCGGCGCGACATCGAGATGCTGGCCTGGCTGGCGGCGCTGATCGAGCGCACCCAGCCGGCGCTGCGGCGCTTCCGGCCGATCGCGGTCATCGCAACCTTCGCCGAGATCACCGAGCGCGAGATGGATCTGCGGCTCGAGGCGGCCGCCGCGGCGGAACTCGCGGAGAATTTTGCCGGCGACGACAGCTATCTCGTGCCGGCGATCGACTGGCCGCGCACCGCGCGACGCGTGCTGACGCAGCAGCGTCTGACCGGCATCGCAATGGACGATCGCGACCGGCTGCTCGCGGTCGGGCACGATCTGCGCGCCATTCTCGAGAAGGCCGCGGCGATCTTCTTCAAGCAGGCGTTCCGCGACGGGTATTTCCACGGCGACCAGCATCCCGGCAACATGTTCGTCGATGCCGAGGGTCGCATCGGCGCCGTCGATTTCGGCATCATGGGGCGGCTCGACCGCGAGACGCGTTATTACCTCGCCGACATGCTGCTCGGCCTGCTCAACCGCGACTATCGCCGGCTCGCCGACGTGCATTTCGAAGCCGGCTACGTGCCGGAAACGAAATCGCACGCGGAATTCGCGCAGGCGCTGCGCGCGATCGGCGAGCCGATCTTCGGCCGGCCGCTCGCCGACATATCGTTCGCGCATGTGCTGGCGCAGCTCTTCCAGACCGCGCGCGCCTTCGACATGGAAGTGCAGCCGCAATTGCTGCTGCTGCAGAAGAACATGCTGATGGCCGAGGGCGTCAGCCGGCAGCTCGATCCCGAACTCAATATCTGGACGCTCGCCGAGCCGCTGATCGCCGACTGGATGCGCGAGAATCGCGGACCCGAGGCGCGCGCGCGCGAAGCGATCGAGGATGCGATCGCGACCGCCCGGCGCCTGCCGGTCATCGCCCGGCGGCTGGAAGGGGCGCTGACCGACCTCGCCGAAGGCGGTCTCCGCATCCATCCGGAGACGCTCCGGGCGCCGGGCGGCGACCGCGGACCCTTTGGCGGCCGGTCTGCGCCCTGGTGGCTGGTCGCTTCCCTGCTGGCGCTGCTGCTGGTTGCCGTTCTCGCCTAAGGGCCGGCTGCGCCGGCATAGGGCGCGCGCTTTCCCTCGAAGCGCAGCGGCGACAGATCGATGAGGCATTGCGACGCGTCGAGTGCGGTTCCTAAATCTGTTTGATCAGTGATCCGGTCAGCACTCAATCGGAAAAGGCCGCCATTTCGCGCAAACAGCAGGTCACCATTTTTGTCGAAATCGGCCCAATCGGCATCGATGAACGTGAACGCACTCGTTCCATCCGGTTTCAAGAGTGCGAGTTCGATCTTTTCGTTGGGACTGCCAGACGCTCGCGGGCCGCGCGCAAAAAGACGATCTTCCAGCGTCATCCCGTGGATCGACGTCTTGGACAATGTGATCGGAGGGTTGAACTGCGTGAGGTACTGCTCTTTGCCCTCAAAATCGAAATCTGCCCGAGGGTTGGCCGAACCCCGATAGATCCAGCCATCGCGTAGCAATCGGCCACGGCGTGGCGCGCTATAGATCAGTTCCTTTTCCGATCCGCGTTCGCTACGCACCTCAATGCGTGACGGAAGCCAATTATACCCTGGCGCCGGAATTTCTGCGGGAACGACATAGGTGCGACTAGAGATCCATCGACCGATCACGATTGAACGCCAGAGCGCAAAGGCGGTGAAGTAAGGCGGCCGCGAGACAGCGGTGTACGCGTTGTTTCAGTTTTCGGACCGGTCCTTTCGGTAATCGTCGGCATGATAGATCAGATAGGCCGCGTCCGGCGAGACATCGGACCATTGTTCGCGAACGCGCGTCTTGACCCATTGACCGATCTCGAAACTGTCCGTCGCCAGATCCCACAGGATCAGGCAGCACTGCTTGCTCGGGCCGCGGCGGAACACCACGACCTTGCGCGCCTGTCGCGCGACCAGCCCGAACAGGCGGCAGGCCGGCTCGGTCGTTCGGCTTTTTCGAGTGACGTGCGCTTCTTTCACAATGTCCCGGTGTGCCACGGAACCGAGATTGCGAACAATCTGCCTCGGGCCGCTGACGGAAGCGTGACTGCGGATAGCGCCGCCTGCCGGTCATCGCACGGCGGCTGGAGGGGGCGCTGACCGACCTCGCCGAAGGCGGTCTTCTCGCGTCCACCCGGAGAGCCCGCGGGCGCTGGGTGGCGACCGCGGGCCCTTTGGCGGCCGGTCTGCGCCCCGGTGACCGGTCGCTTCCCTGCTGGGGCTGCTGGCGGTTGCGCTTCTCGCCTGAGTTTCCCCAAGAAACCATCGGTATTCCGCGATTTCCGGCGGCAGCGATTTAGCGGCCGCCCGCGCTTGAATCCGCTCGCCGGGGCGCATAACTTATCCCCATCGTAAAATTGTAGAATGTCGGAGCGCGACCGAAATGACCGACATGCTCGCAGGCAAGCGCGTCCTGCTGATCATTTCGGGCGGCATCGCCGCCTATAAGAGTCTCGAACTGATCCGCCGCCTCAGGGAACGCGGCGTGCGCGTGCGCGCGATCCTGACCGCGGGCGGCGCGCAGTTCGTGACGGCGCTGTCGGTCGCCTCGCTGTCGGGCGAGAAGGTCTACCAGGAACTGTTCTCGCTGACCGACGAAAGCGAGATGGGGCACATCAGGCTGTCGCGCGAGGCCGATCTGGTCGTCGTCGCGCCCGCCTCGGCCGACATTCTGTCGAAGATGGCGCACGGCCGCGCCGACGATCTCGCGACGACCGCGCTGCTCGCCACCGACAAGAAAGTGCTGGTCGCGCCCGCGATGAATGTCGAGATGTGGGGCCATGAAGCGACGCAGGCGAACGCGGCGACGCTCGAGCAGCGCGGCATTCTCCGCATCGGGCCCAATCCGGGCGACCTCGCCTGCGGCGAGGTCGGCGCCGGCCGCATGGCCGAACCGCACGAGATCGTGGCCGCGATTGAGCGCTTCTTCGCAACGGGTGCGCCGCTCGCGGGCCGGCGCGCGCTCGTCACCAGCGGGCCCACCTATGAGCCGATCGACCCGGTGCGCTTCATCGGCAACCGCTCGTCCGGCCGGCAGGGCCATGCGATCGCGGCCGCGCTGGCGCGGCGCGGCGCATCGACCGTGCTGGTCGCCGGCCCGACCGCCGAGCCCGATCCGGCCGGCGTCGAAGTGCGTCATGTCGAGACCGCGGCCGAAATGCTGGCGGCCGCGCAATCCGCGCTCCCCGTCGATGTCGCGGTCTTTGCCGCCGCGGTTTCCGACTGGCGGCCGAGCGAGCCGCGCAACGCCAAGATCAAGAAGGCCGCCACGACGCCCGCGATCGCGCTCGCCGAGAATCCCGACATTCTCGCGACCATCGCGCAGGCGGGAAAATCGCGGCCGTCGCTGGTCGTCGGTTTCGCCGCCGAGACCGACGATCTGCTCGCGAACGCCCGGACCAAGCTTGCGCGCAAGGGCTGCGACTGGATCGTCGCCAACGACGTCTCGCCCGAGACCGGCACGTTCGGCGGCAGCGACAATACGGTGCATCTCGTGAGCGCCGCCGGCGTCGATTCCTGGCCGCCGATGAGCAAGGGCGAGGTCGCCGAAAAGCTCGCCGACCGGATCGTCGCGCGCCTCAAGGCGGCGTCATGAATTCGGGCCGGCCGATCACGGTGCCGGTCAAGCGACTCGATCACGGGCGCGACCTGCCGCTGCCTTCCTATGCGACCGACGGCAGCGCGGGGCTCGACCTGATGGCGGCGATCGCGGATGGCTTGGAGCTCGCGCCGGGTGCGCGCGCGCTGGTGCCGACCGGCATCGTGCTGGCGTTGCCGCGCGGTTACGAGGGGCAGGTGCGTCCGCGCTCCGGCCTCGCGCTCGAATCCGGCGTCACGGTGCTGAATGCGCCCGGCACGATCGACGCCGACTATCGCGGCGAGGTCAAGGTGCTGCTGATCAACCACGGCACGGCACCGTTCCGCATCGAACGCGGCATGCGCATCGCGCAACTCGTCGTCGCGCCGGTCGTGCGCATCGGCTGGGAAGAGGACGCGCCGTTCGAGGCGAGCGCGCGCGGCGCCGGCGGCTACGGTTCGACCGGGCTCGCGGCCGAGTAAGGGGGATCGGATGCTCAGACTGTCGAAGCGCCTCCTGTTCGCGATCGAAGCGGTCGCCGACATCGCCTATTACGGCGGCCAGCGGCCGGTGCAGTCGGGCGAGATTTCCGAGCGCCAGGGCATTCCGCGCCGCTATCTCGAGCAGGTGCTGCAGCACCTGGTGAAAAACGACATACTGACCGGCCAGCGCGGCCCGCGCGGCGGCTATCGCCTCGCGCGCGAACGGCGGCTGATCACGGTCGCCGAGCTGGTGCGCGTGGTGCGCCAGATCGATGCCGTGCCGGACCCGCTCTCCGACGATGGCGGGTCGCCGATCGGCAGCCAGGTGATCCGGCCGATCTGGCGCGACATGCAGACGCGCATGATGCTGGAGCTCGAAGCCATCACGATCGAGGATGTCTGCGACCGGGCCCGCAAGGCGGGCGTGCCGGGCGAGCCGCTGCCGCGCATCGATTTCAGCATCTGACGCCGACCCGGCGGGGGCGCCGTCCGACCGAGTTCCGGAGACCGAGTTCATGCCCGAAAACGCCCGCCACACGGAACCCGAGGCGGCCCCTCACGGCCGGATCTACGACAACATCCTCGAGACGATCGGGCGCACGCCGCTGGTGCGCCTCAAGAAGATCGCGGCCGCGCACGGCGTGGTCGCGGACCTCGTGGCCAAGTGCGAGTTCTTCAACCCGATGGGCTCGGTCAAGGACCGGATCGGCTTCGCGATGATCGAGGCGCTCGAACGCGCCGGTAAGATCGGGCCCGGCACGATCATCGTCGAGCCGACGAGCGGCAATACCGGCATTGCGCTCGCCTTCGTCGCGGCGGCGAAGGGCTACCGGCTGATCCTGTGCATGCCGGAGAGCATGTCGCTCGAACGGCGCAAGATGCTCAAGCTGCTCGGCGCCCAACTCGAGCTCACGCCCGCCGCCGACGGCATGTCGGGCTCGATCCGGCGCGCCGAGCAGATTCTGAAGGAGAATCCGGACGCCGTGATGCCGCAGCAGTTCAAGAGCCCGGCCAATCCGGAGATCCATCGCCGCACCACGGCGGAGGAAATCTGGCGCGATACCGGCGGACGCGTCGATGCGGTGATCAGCGGCGTCGGCACCGGCGGCACGCTGACCGGCGTCGGCGAAGTCCTGAAGGCGCGCAAGCCCTCCCTGCGCATGATCGCGGTCGAACCGGAAGACAGCCCGGTCCTGTCCGGCGGCAAGCCGGGCCCGCACAAGATCCAGGGCATCGGCGCCGGCTTCGTGCCGGAGATACTCAACACCGCGCTGATCGACGAGGTCCTGCGCATCGGCAACGAAACCGCCTTCCGCATCGCCCGCGAAGTCGCGGCGAGCGAGGGCATCCCGGTCGGTATCTCGTCGGGTGCGGCGATTGCGGCGGCGATCGAGGTCGGCCGCCGGCCGGAGATGAAAGGCAAGCTCATCGTCACCGTGCTTCCCTCCTTCGCCGAGCGCTATCTCTCGACGGCGCTCTTCGAGGGGCTCGCCTGAGCGGCGCCATGCCGGCCGGTCCCGAACTCAGCGACAACCAGCTCCTACGCTATGCGCGCCACGTCGTGCTCGACGAGATCGGCGAGGCCGGCCAAGCGAGGCTGTTGCAGTCGAGCGCGCTGATCGTCGGCGCGGGCGGGCTCGGCTCGCCGCTCATCCTCTATCTCGCGGCGGCCGGCATCGGGCGCATCGGCATCGTCGACGACGATACGGTCGACATCACCAATTTGCAGCGGCAGATCGCCCATCGCACCGAGGATGTCGGAGGGCCGAAGGTCGAGAGCGCGGCCGATGCGGCGCTGCGGCTCAACCCCGAGATCAGGATCGAGCGGCACCGGCTGCGCCTGACCGCAGACAACGCCGCCGAGCTGGTGGCGCGTTACGACATCGTCGCCGACGGCAGCGACAATTTCGCCACCCGTTACCTGCTCAACGATGTCTGCCATCTCGAGAAGCGCACGCTCGTCGCGGCCTCTTTGTTCCGCTTCGAGGCGCAGCTTTCGACGTTCAAGTCGTATCTGGGCGCGCCGCATCCCTGCTATCGCTGCCTGTTCCCCGACCGGCCGGGCGAAGATCTCGTGCCGCGCTGCGAGGAGGCCGGCATCGTCGGCGCGCTCGCCGGCGTGATGGGCACGCTGCAGTCGATGGAAGTGGTGAAGGAACTGCTCGGGCTCGGCCTGGGGCTGTCCGGCCGGCTTTTGATCTATGACGGGATGGATGCGCGCTTCACCGAGATCGGGCTGAAACGCGCGCGCGACTGCGCGCTTTGCGGCGACCATCCCGCGATCCGCGACCTCTCCGCGCACGCGGCATAAACGGGATCGCAGCCAAGTAACCGAACGCATATGTCAGATTTCGAGCAGCAAATCGCAGAACTTGACCGAATGATCGCCGACGACCGGGGCAATCCCATGCTCTTTTGCAAGCGGGGGATCATCTTGGGGGACATGCAGCAACATGAACGAGCCATAGAAGACTTAACCGAAGCGCTGCGCCTCGATCCCGACCTGCCACTGGCCTACCGACGGCGCGGCGAGCTTCGAGGGGAGCTCGGCGAATATGAAGCTGCAATTGCGGATTTCCGGCGCGCCTTGTCGCTCGATGCATCGAGCGTCGAGAATCACTGGGTCTGGCGCGATCTGGGGAAGGCATATGCGGAAATCGGAAAACACGACGCTGCTGTTTCGAGTTACGATCGAAGCATCGAACTATGGCAATCCATGGTTCGGAGACCTGATCCCGACGCTGTATTCCTGCGCGGCATCTCCAATCGCGCCTTACATCGCTATGATGACGCGATCCGCGATTTCAGCAGCACCATTGAACAACAGCCGAGAGCACCGTGGGGTTAGACGCAGCGCGGATGGACCTGGATGGCGCTCGGCGATTTTGAGAAGGCTCATGTAGATTTGGACTATGCACTAGGATTGTACCCGACGGATCCGCTACCGAAGTTCGTGCGGGGTCTCATTTATCTGGCTGCTGGCAATCCCCAAAAGGCCATCAAGAAATTCAGTTCTTCCCTTCGCGGAAGTCCGAGCAATGCCCGGTGCCTCTTTGCTCGCGCATTGGCCTATGACCGGTTGGGAGACGGAAGGAGTGCGGCAACGGATCGCGCAAACTCACTCGCTCTGGATTCACGAGTCGAAAGCCAACGCGTCGACTGGTTTCCCTGGTAGCGGACCTGCGTGCGCTAAAGCGGCCTCAGATCATCGCTTCGATGACGCGGTCGGGCGGCCGGTGGCCGTCGGCGAAAGTCTTGATGTTGATGATGACCTTCTCGCCCATGTCGATGCGGCCTTCCATCGTGGCCGAGCCCATGTGCGGCAGCAGGCAGACATTGTCGAGCCGCAGCAGGCGCGGATTGACCGCCGGCTCGTGCTCGAACACGTCGAGACCGGCGCCGGCGATCTCGCCCTTCTCGAGCATGCGCGTGAGGGCGTTCTCGTCGATCACCTCGCCGCGCGAGGTGTTGACGATATAGGTCTGGCGCTGCAGCAGCTTGAGCCGGCGCGCCGAAAGCAGGTGATAGGTCGCGGGCGTGTGCGGGCAGTTGATCGAGATGATGTCCATGCGCGCCAGCATCTGGTCGAGGCTTTCCCAGTAGGTCGCCTCGAGCTCGGTTTCGAGATCGGGATGCACCGGCTTGCGGTTGTGATAGTGGATCGCGAGACCGAAGCCGCGTGCGCGACGCGCGACCGCGGTGCCGATGCGGCCCATGCCGATGATGCCGAGGCGCTTGCCCCAGATGCGGTGGCCGAGCATCGTCGTCGGACCCCAGCCGCTCCAGTTGCCGGACCGGATCAGCCGCTCGCCCTCGGCCAACCGGCGCGGCACGGCGAGGATCAATGCCATCGTCATGTCGGCGGTGTCTTCGGTGAGAACGCCGGGCGTGTTGGTCACGGTGATGCCGCGCTGGCGGGCGGTGGCGAGATCGATATGGTCGACGCCGGTGCCGAACGAAGCGATCAGGCGCAGCTTGGGACCGGCCTGCGACAGCACCGCGGAATCGATCCGGTCGGTGACGGTCGGCACCAGCACGTCGGCTTCCTTCGCGGCGGCGATGAGTTCGGCCTGGCCGAGCGGCTTGTCGTCGAGATTCAGCTTCACCTGGAACAGTTCCATCATCCGGGTTTCGATCGGATCGGGCAGTTTCCGGGTGACGACGACGAGCGGCTTGGCGGCCATGAAGACTCCCTGAGGGGCCGGCTTTCCCCGGCCTCGCCGGACCGGCGCGGCGCATGATAGCGCGCCATCGGCCCGATTGCGGCCTGCCATAGCAAGCCGGTTTTTCCCTGTCCAGCGAGGGCGTCCTGTCGCAGCCGCGATGCTTGCCCCGGTGCCGATCCGGCAGGCAGAATCGCCGCAATCGACGCCGTTCGATTCGGGCCCCGCTCGCGGGCGACGATGCCGGAGACCGCGTCATGAATGCGAAACGCCTGATTGCCAGCCTCGCCGTTGCGCTCGCCTGCCTTGCCGGCCTGCCGGGGCGCCCGGGTCATGCCGAGATTGCGATCGACAATCCGTCCGGATTGCCGGTGCCGCGCTTCGTGTCTCTGCGCTCCGACGAGGTCAACCTGCGCACCGGGCCCGGCCTTAACTATCCGATCGAATGGGTCTACCAGCGGCGCGGCCTGCCGGTCGAAGTCATCGACGAGTTCGACACCTGGCGCCAGATCCGCGATTTTGAGGGCACCGAGGGCTGGGTACACCAGAGCATGATCGACGGGCAGCGCACCTTCTTGATCACGAACCCCGAGCAGCCGATCCTGTTTACGCCGGAGGATGACGCCAAGACCTCGGCTCGCCTGCAGCAGGGCGTAATCGGCGAGATCCAGGAATGCGAGGCGAACGGCTGGTGCCTGGTGAGCGTCAAGGGCTATCGCGGCTGGATCCGCCACGCCGATTTCTGGGGCACGCTAGACGGGGAAGTGTTCGAGTAGCGCCGGTGCGCGCCGGGCGGCGCGCGGGACGACAATCATGTTCGAAGGTTTCCGGAGCGGCCGGCTCAGGCGCGGCGAGAATGTCGAGATCTTCTATCGCACCGGCGGCAGCGGCCCGCCGTTGCTCCTGCTGCACGGCTATCCGCAGACGCATCTGATCTGGCACAAGGTGGCGCCGCTGCTGGCGCAGGATTTCACGCTGGTACTGCCCGACCTGCGCGGCTATGGCGCAAGCATCGGCCCGCCGCCCGATCCGCAACACCGCAACTATGCCAAGCGCACGATGGCGGCCGACATGGCCGCCCTGATGAGTTCGCTCGGCCACGACCGGTTTGCGCTCGCCGGCCACGATCGCGGCGGACGCGTGGGCTATCGCCTGGCGCTCGACCATCCGGCGCGCGTCGCGCGCTTTGCCGCAATCGACATCGTTCCGACCGTCGACGTGTGGGAAGAAATGGACGCGGCGAAGGCGCTTGCGACCTATCACTGGCCGTTCCTCGCCGTGCCGGCGCCGCTGCCGGAACGGCTGATCGGCGGCGATCCGGAATTCTTCGTGACGCATCTGCTCGCGCGCTGGGCGGGCGATGTCGGCCGGCTCGCGCCCCAGGCGATCGCCGCCTATGTCGCCCAGTTCCGCAACCCGGCGACGGTGGCGGCGACCTGCGAGGATTATCGCGCCGGCGCCAGCGCCGACTGGGAGGACGATCGCGCCGATCGCGAAGCGGGGCGAAAGCTGGGCTGCCCGGTTCTGGTGCTCTGGAGCCGCGGCTATCTCGGCGACAAGGCGTCCTCGCCGGCCGGGCTCTGGCGACGCTGGGCCGACGATGTCAGCGAGGTTGCGCTCGATTGCGGGCATTTCGTGCCGGAAGAGGAGCCCGAGCGCAGCGCAGCGGCGTTGCTTGCGTTCTTTTCACGATGACGCCCGAACGAATTTACCGGTTCGCGCCGGTTTCGGACGGTTCCCGTTCGGTTCCGGTTTCTTCGCGCTCGAGGCTGCTGGCGGGCTTGACCGGATCGGCGGGCTTGCCGTCGCCGGCCGCCGTCGCCCGCGTGCCCGACGCCGCCGGCGCATCGTCGATCTCGCCGTCGACGATTTCGGTGCCGGCGCGGAAATCGAAGTCGACGGTCAGCGTACCGCTATGCGCGCCGGCGAGTTCCAGCGTCATGTCCCAGCCCCATTCGTCGTCGGCATCGGTGTAGGTCGCGGCCCCCGTCACGCCGACATCGGGCCAGATGCGACAATCCTCCATGCGATAGCGCCGGACGTAGGCGTCGCCGGGGCCCGGCCGCATCGTGACGGTGCCGCCGAAGCTGCAGCCGACGCGCAGGCCGCCGCCGCCGTCCCAGCCGGACGACATCATCGCCGATTCGGTGGCGGTGATGACGCCCCAGGCGACGTCGTTGCCGTTGTCGCTGGCATAGCGGTCGACGACATCGACGAGATAGTAGGTATCGAGCACGGTCTGGTCGCAGGTCTTGTTGCCCGGTTTCGGCACGTCGCCGTCGATCATCCAGTCGTTGACCACGTCGTCCACGCAGGGTTCGCCCCAGCCGTAGATCACGTGCGGGCCGCCGCGCACCGTCACCATGCTGGCGTCGGGCACGCGATCGAAAACCGCGCGCGCATTCGCGATCGGCGTTGCGGCATCGGCGTCGGCCGCGAGGATCAGCGTCGGATAGTCGCCGCCGGTGAAGAGCGGCGGACGGTCGGCGGCGCCCAGCGTCGGCCAGAACTGGCATTCGGGCTGCAGGCCGATGGCGTAGCCGAAGAACCGCGGGTGCGTTTCGCGCTGCGCAAGGCCGGTCTCGACCGCTTCGCGCGCCGCCGCGACCGGGTCCGCCGACGCGACTGCGTAGTCGGCGCAGGAAATGCCGTAGAACGCGCCCCAGTAGATCGCGAAGGCGCCGCCTTCGGCCGACGACGGGCGCAGCGTGTCCGGGTCGATCTCGAGCGACCGGTAGCCCATGCGCATGAGCGGCGCATAGTCGCCGCGTTCGGCCGAGGCGAGCACCTGCAGGAAGGCCGACCGGTCGAAGGGCGTGTAGAGCGACAACGAAAGGCTGCCGAACAGCATTTCCGAGGTCAGCGTCCGCTGCTCGAGCTCGCCGTTGGAACGCGGGAACATGACCGGCTTCGGCCGGGCCTCGAGTTCCGTCGTCAACCGGTCGTAGTACGCGAGCGGATCGGTGAGGAAACTGGTCCGGCAGAGATAGTCTTCGCGGCAGGCGGCGGCGACGCGCCCGAACAGGTGCTCGCCGGCATCGGCACCCCGCGCGCCGTCGGTCGCCAGATCGATCGCCGGGTCCATCACCCCGTCGAGGATGACCGCCTCGATCGCGTCGGGAAACCGCGCCGCGTAGACCTGTGCGATATAGGTGCCGTAGCTCGCGCCGTAAAGCCAGACGCGCGGCGCGCCGATGGCCTGCCGGAACAGCTCGACATCGCGAACCGCCTGTTCGGTCGAAAGATAGGGCACGATGTCCGCGCGGCCCGATTCGCCGATGCAGTCGGCGACGAACGTCCGGACGCTGTCGATCACCGCGTCGATATCGTCGTAGTCCCAATGCGTCAGCCAGTACGTCATGCTCGCGTCGATGCATTCGACGCCGTGGCTCGGTCCCGTGCCGCGCTGGTCGAAGAACACGATGTCGTAATACTCCGGTATCTCGGGAACGAACCAGTTCATCGCCGCGGAGCCGAACGGCACGCCGGCCTGACCGGGGCCGCCGACGAAATAGAACAGCGTGCCGCGGTAATCTCCGGTCGCCGGGTGAACGGCAAATTCGATGTCGAGCGTTCGGTTGTCGCCGGCCGCGTCATGATCGAGCGGCACCGGAACGGTGATGCAGACAAGCTCGCCCGCATAGCAGTCGTGCGGATCGAGCCCGTCGATCACGTCGGCGATGCCGGCGGCGGCGGCTTGCGTCACGGATGCGAAAGCGGCGGCGACAAGAAGGCCGAGCGCGATGCCGGCGCGACGCATCGGATAGGGCATGCAAGCCGGCATCGGAAACTCCGCGGCAGACAAGGTCATGCGAGGCTAAGGAGCAAAGCGGACCGGCGCAAGCGCGCCCGTCAGACGCGGATCGCGGCGGCCTCCGGACCTGCGGCCGGCGGCAACGCGCCCGCAGTCGGTTCAGTCGAGATCGGCCGCCAGCGCGGCGCGCGTCGCTTCCGGCATCACCGACATGTGGCCGTAGGCGGGATGCGAGAAACCGAGAACGACCTCGGTGTCGGGTTTCCTGAATTTCGCGGCCTGCACCGGCGTGAACGGAAAATGGATGAACTGCACCGATGACGCCTTGCCCGCCGCCGTCGTGCGGTCGACATCGGCCTCCGGCACGCCTTTGACCGTCTCGCCCGCGAACCGGAGGAAAACCGTTTCCTCGATGCCGCCGAGCTTCGAGAGGAAGTTCTTGCGGCGCACCGGTTCGTCGATCTCGAACATCACGGTCGCGATCAGCTCGCGTCCGTTCGGGATCAGCGGCGCGTAGGCGCGCAGCTCGTCGTCGATCTGCGCTTCGCCGCCCTTCTCGATGTAGAGCATCTCCTGGATCTGAAGCCACATGGTCTCGAAATTCTCGAAATGGAAGGTCGCGACCGGGCCGACCTCCATCCGGCGGTTGCGTTTCCTGGCGACCAGCGCGGCGCGCTTCTGTTTACGGATCGCGCGATAGGCCTCGGTCGGAATCAGGTCGCTGCGCCCGATGCTCCGGCGTTTGGCGAGATCGTCGGCCATGCACATCTCCTCCGTCAGAACCCGTAGGCCCGCGCCATCAGCTCGATCGGATGGGGCGCGCGTTCCGGCACCGCAACGTCGTCGCCTTCGAGCCGTTCCATGCCCTGCAGGATGTGCACGCCCGCAAGCGGGCATTCCGATGAAATGTACTTCATGTCCGATTTCGCCGCCTGGCGTGCGACCGGCTTGCCGGTCTTGAGCGCGGTTTCGAAATTGCCCTGCATCACGCCCCAGGAGCCGCCATGGCCCGAGCAGCGTTCGATTACCGCGAGATCGGCGCCGGGAATGAGGCGCAGCATCTCGGCGGCCTTCTGGCCCATGTTCTGGGCCCGCGCGTGGCAGGCGAGGTGCAACGCGACGCCGCCGTCGAGCGGCTGCATGGGCGCCAGCCCCTTCGCCTTCGCCAGCTCGACGACGAACTCCGAAATGTCGTAGGTCGCTTCCGACAGTTTCCGGATCGCCGCGTCGCCCGGCAGGATCAGCGGCCATTCGAACTTCAGCATCAGCGCGCAGGACGGCACCAGCGCGATCACGTCGCAGCCCTCGTCGATCAGCGGGCCGAAGGCGGCGGCAACGCGCTTGGCCTTCTCCGCCACGGCGGCGATGTCGCCGTGCTCGAGCTGCGGCATGCCGCAGCAGCCGGGATATTCGACGCGCGTCTCGACGCCATTCCTGGCGAGCACCCGGATCGCCGCTTCGCCGATGCCCGGATCGTTATAGTTGGAGAAGCAGGTGGCGAAGAGCGCGACCTTGCGGCCGAAACCGGGCCCGCTACGATCGATCTCGGCGATGGGTTTCTTCGCGCGCGCGACCAGCGTGCGAGCGTAATGCTTCGGGAGCGCCGCGTCGCGATCAACCTTGGCGATCGCTTCGAGCGGGATGCGCGTCATTCTGTTCTTCGTATCGGTGGCCCAGTTGGCGAGCCCGGCGACGTTCGAGGCCAGCCTGCCGTTCCGGTCGGTCTCGGTGAGCTGGCGCGCCATCGCCGGCACCTTGCCGGCCTTCAGTTCGGCGGCGCGGTAGCGCAGCATCAGATGCGGGAAATCGAGATCGAATTCGTGCGGCGGCACGTACGGACACTTCGTCATGAAGCACATGTCGCAGAGCGTGCAGGCGTCCGCGACCGGCTTGAAATCCTTCGATTGGACCGAATCGAGCTCGCCGTTCGTCGATTCGTCGATCAGGGCGAACAGGCGCGGGAAACTGTCGCACAGATTGAAGCAGCGCCGGCAGGTGTGACAGATGTCGAACACGCGCCGGAGCTCGGCATCGAGCTTCGCCTCGTCCGTGAAGTCGGGATCGTTCCAGGCGATGGGATGGCGGACGGGCGCCTCAAGGCTGCCTTCGCGCATCGATCGGTTCCTCTGGGATTTGACGGACAGCCGCGACGCCGGCGGCGCGCGCCGTCCGAGCGACCGCCGGCGGCCGGGATTCCGCCCGCCGGCAATCCTTGCAACACGACGGAGCCCGGCGCGTCCGCGCCGGATGTCGCGTCAGATCGTGTCGAGAGCCTTCTGGAACCGACCCGCGTGGCTCCTCTCGGCCTTCGCGAGCGTCTCGAACCAGTCGGCGATCTCGTCGAAGCCCTCCTGGCGGGCGGTGCGCGCCATGCCCGGATACATGTCGGTGTATTCGTGCGTCTCGCCGGCGATCGCAGCCTTCAGGTTCTTCGAGGTGTCGCCGATCGGCTCGCCCGTCGCCGGGTCGCCGACCTCTTCCATGAACTCGAGATGGCCGTGCGCATGCCCGGTCTCGCCTTCCGCCGTCGAGCGGAAGACCGCGGCGACGTCGTTGAAGCCTTCGATGTCGGCCTTCTGGGCAAAATAGAGATAGCGGCGATTCGCCTGGCTCTCGCCGGCGAAGGCGGCTTTCAGATTGTCGAGCGTCTTGGAGCCCTTCAAGGATGCCATGGTCGTGTCTCCCTCGGTTATTCGATCCGGATTGGCTGGCGCGTGCCCGCGCGTTCGGCCGGTCCGACACCGATACTGGCGGCGCCCCGACCGCCTGTCAACAGTTTGGAGTTATTCTAAAGAGAATTTTTCGCGATGGCCCGGCTTAGGCTCTCCGGAGCCGCACCACCACGTCGACGCGCTCGACGCGTGTGCCCGCGGGCGGGGCAGGCAGGCGTTTCACCTCGACGCCGCTGGCGTCGATGTCGTGCAGTTCGCCGCTGCCCTCGACATAGAAATGGTGATGGTCGCCGACATTGGTGTCGAAGTAGGAGCGGCCGGGATCGACCACGACTTCGCGCAGCAGGCCCACGCCGGTGAACTGGTGCAGCGTGTTGTAGACGGTCGCCATCGAGACGCGGATGCCGGCATCGGCCGCCTCGCCGTGCAACTGTTCCGCGGTGACGTGCCGGTCGCCCGCATCGAGCAGCAGGCGCGCGAGCGCGAGGCGCTGCCGCGTCGGCCGCAGACCGGCGGCGCGCAGCTTCTCGAGCACGGGACCGTAGGGCTTGTCGTTCGCCATGCGCCGCATATGGGACCGTTGCAGAACCGATTAAAGGTCCGATCCGGCGACGCTGCCGGATTCTTTGGAATAAGTCAAATCTGCCCGACGAACGGCCGGAATTGCCCTCAGTCGCCGGTCTGGATCCGCTCGACGAGCTGCCGGACGGTCGGGATAAAGCCGTTGGCGTAGAACGGATCGTCGGCAAAGCGGAATGCGTTGTGACCGGCAAACATGAGCTGGTTGTCGATCTGGTCGGAGTGACTGATCGTCTGCAGCGTCTTCTGGATGCAATAGGAGCGCGGATCGGCCTTCTTGCCGGTCGTGCCGGCCTCGTTCTGCGCCCAGTTCGAGAACCGGCAGGCCGAGAGGCAGCCCATGCAATTGATCTGGTCGATGTGAATTTCGCGACCCTTGTCGGGCGTGACGAAAATCAGCGTCGAATCCGGCGTGCGCAGCGCCTCGGTGAAACCCCGCGCGACCCAGTCTTCGGCCCGCAGCTTGTCGGCCGCCGTCAGGTAGACGATGCGGCCGCGGGCGCCCACCGCGAACGGCCATTCGTGCTCGCCGACCGGCGAGGTCGAGAAGGCAACCTGCCGCTCGCTGCGGTCGTGCAGTTCGCTCAGGAACGGATTGCGCACCGCCGACGAATAGAAGCCGGTCGGGCTGAAGCGGTTGAGATAGACGTCGCCCTCGTGAAGCCTGAGCAGGCGGCGCTTCCACGCGTCCGAGATCGGGCTTTCCCGCGTCAGCAGCGGCCGCGTGCCGAACTGGAAGGCAAGCGGCGCGATCTCGGGATCCTCGATCCAGTCGGCCCATTCGCGCACGAACCAGACGCCGCCCGCCATGAAGATCGGCGTATCGGCGAGCCCGCATTCCTCGCGCATCATCCGGCGCAGCTCGACCACGCGCGGCCGCGGCGCCTCGGGCCGCGTCGGATCCTCGACGTTCGAAAGTCCGTTGTGACCGCCGGCGAGCCAGGGATCCTCGTAGACCACGCCGCCGAGCAGGTCCGCGAACTTGTGATAGGCGCGCTTCCAGAGTGCGCGGAAGGCGCGCGCCGACGACACGATCGGATAGTAGTAGACGCTGTACTTGGCGCAGATCTCGGCGATGCGATAGGGCATGCCGGCGCCGCAGGTGACGCCGTGGATGAGACCCTTCGCGCCTTCGAGCACGCCGTGCAGCACGCGCTCCGAAGCCGCCATTTCCCACAGCACGTTCATGTGGATGCGGCCGTTGCCGCCGGACAGTTCGTGCGCGATGCGCGCCTGCGCGACGCCGCCGCGAACCGCGTAGTCGACCAGCTCTTCGTGGCGCTCGCGCCGCGTGCGGCCGTGATAGGTCTGCGGAATCGCGCGGCCGGCCCCGTCGTAGGAATCGGCATTGACGCCCGAGAAGGTGCCGACGCCGCCGGCCGCCGCCCACGCGCCCGAGCTCTCGCCGTTCGAGATCGAGATGCCCTTGCCGCCTTCGACGATGGGCAGCACCTCTTTGCCGGAAATCCGAATCGGTTGCAGCGTCTTCATGCGACGGGCGGCGATCCTCGGTCGTCATCGGCCGGAGCGGCCGCCGCGCCGGCGATAGGCTCCGGCGTCGCGCGCTGCCCCGAAGATTGCGTCGGACCCGTGGGGCCAAGCCCCGGTGCCGGGCCGGTCGGCAGCGCCGTGTCTCCCGCGACGCCGACCGTGTCGCTAATGATGGTATCGACGCCCCAATCGATCAACCGGCGCGCCTCGCCCGGATCGTTGACGGTATAGACCACCAGCCGGTACCCGGCCCGCTTGACGGCCCGGGCGGCCGCCTCCTCGAGATGCCGGTGCGCGCAGTGGATGCTGCCGCAGCCGAGCGACGCGGCATCGGCAAGCATGGTTGCGGTGCGGTCCCAGACCAGGTGCCCGCGCGGAACGAGGGGAGCGAGGTCGCGGAAACGCGCCATCGCGGCCTGTTGGAAGCTCGAAACCACCAGCCTTCCGTGCGTCGTCGGCCAGTGCTTCAGCAAGGTATCGGCGACCGCGCCGGCGGTTTCCATTTCGCGGCCCGGGCAGGGCTTGATCTCGACGTTGCAGCCCATGTCGAGCGCGACCATCAGTTCGATCGCCCCGACCAGCGTCGGCACGCGCTCGCCGGCGAAGGCCGGACCGAACCAGGCCCCGGCATCCAGCCGACGGATCGTTGCGAAGTTCGCGGTCGCCACCGCCCCCGTGCCGTCGGTCGTGCGATCGAGCCGGTCGTCGTGCATCAGGATCGGCACGCCGTCGGAGGTCAGCTTGGCATCGATCTCGACCCAGCGGAGGCCGTGCGCCGCCGCGCTGCGGATGCCGGCGAGCGTATTCTCCGGTGCGTGCGCGGCGAGCCCGCGATGCCCGATCAGCCGCGGCAGATCGGGAAATCGCGGAGCCTTCGGCCTGTCGTTCGGCATCGGACGCGAACTTTCCGCCGGCCGATCCCGCCGCCTCAGCCCTGGGCTTCGGCCTTGGGTTGGGGCGCTGCTTCCTGGCCGGTCTTCTGGTCGACGACCTTCATCGACAGCTTGACCTTGCCGCGATCGTCGACGCCGAGCACCTTCACATAGACCTCGTCGCCGACATTGACGACGTCGGTGGTCTGCTTGGTGCGGGTCGGCGCCAGCTCGCTGATATGCACGAGCCCGTCGCGCGATCCGAGGAAGTTCACGAAGGCGCCGAAATCGACGGTCTTCACGACCTTGCCGCGGTAGATGTGGCCGATCTCCGGCTCCGCGACGATACCGCGGATCCATTCGATCGCCGCCGTTGCGGCGCGCTCGTCGACGGCCGCAACCTTGATCGTGCCGTCGTCCTCGATGTCGATCTTGGCGCCCGTCACCTCGCAGATCTCGCGGATCACCTTGCCGCCGGTGCCGATCACTTCGCGGATCTTGTCCTTCGGGATGCTGATCACGGTGATGCGCGGCGCGTTCTGGCTGACCGCCTCGCGCGAGCGGGAGATCGCCTTGCCCATCTCGCCGAGAATGTGCAGGCGGCCGTCGCGCGCCTGGCCGAGTGCGATTTTCATGATCTCTTCGGTGATCGAAGTGATCTTGATGTCCATCTGCAGCGCGGTAATGCCCCGATCGGTGCCGGCGACCTTGAAGTCCATGTCGCCGAGATGATCCTCGTCGCCGAGAATGTCGGAGAGCACGGCGAACCGTTCGTCTTCCTTGATCAGTCCCATCGCGATGCCCGCCACCGGCCGCGTCAGCGGCACGCCGGCGTCCATCATCGAGAGGGACGAGCCGCAGACCGTGGCCATCGAGGAGGAGCCGTTCGACTCGGTGATCTCCGAAACGACGCGGATCGTGTAGGGAAAGTCTTCCTTCGCGGGCAGCATGGCGCGCATGGCGCGCCAGGCGAGCTTGCCGTGACCGATTTCGCGGCGGCCGGGCGAACCCATGCGCTTGGTTTCGCCGGTCGAATAGGGCGGGAAATTGTAGTGCAGCATGTAGTGCTCGCGGAATTCGCCCGCGAGCGCGTCGATGATCTGCTCGTCCTCGCCCGTGCCCAGCGTGGTCACGACCAGCGCCTGCGTCTCGCCGCGGGTGAAGAGCGCCGAACCGTGCGCGCGCGGCAATACGTTCACCTCGCTGACGATCGGCCGCACCGTCCTGGTGTCGCGACCGTCGATGCGGCGACCGGTCTTCAGGATGGCGCCGCGCACGATGTCTTTTTCGAGATCCTTGACGGCCGGGCCGACCAGCTCCGTCGGGAGACCCGCGGTTTCGATGGCCGCGACGACCTTGTCCTTTGCCGCCGCCAGCCGGTCGCTGCGCGCCTGCTTCGAGGTCTCGGCATAGGCGGCCTCAAGATCGCTGCCGATCACGCTGGAAACGGAGGCCTGGACCTGCTCGGCCGCCGCATTGGGGGTCGGCAGAGGCCACGGTTCCTTGGCCGCGCGTTCCGCGAGCTTGATGATCGCTTCGATCACCGGCTGGAACTGCCTGTGGCCGAACATGACGGCACCGAGCATGACGTCTTCCGAAAGCTCCTTCGCCTCGGATTCCACCATCAGCACGCCTTCGGCGGTGCCGGCGACGACGAGTTCGAGCTCGGACGTCTTGAGCTGTTCGAGCGTCGGGTTGAGCACGTAGTTGCCGTCGATGTAACCGACGCGCGCGGCACCGATCGGACCGAGGAACGGGATGCCCGACAGGGTCAGCGCCGCCGAGGTGCCGACCATCGCGACGATGTCCGGGTCGTTCTCGAGATCGTGCGAGAGCGTCGTGCAGACGATCTGGGTTTCGTTGCGATAGCCGTCCGCAAACAACGGCCGGATCGGACGGTCGATGAGACGGGAGGTCAGAACCTCCTTCTCGCTCGGCCTTCCTTCGCGCTTGAAGAAGCCGCCCGGGATCTTGCCGGCGGCGAAGGTCTTTTCCTGGTAGTTGACGGTGAGCGGGAAGAAATCCACGCCGACCTTCGGCGTTTTCTGGCCGACGGCGGTGCAGAGCACCACCGTGTCGCCGTAGCGCGCGAGCACGGCCCCGTCGGACTGGCGCGCCATGCGCCCGGTTTCGAGAACGAGCGGGCGTCCGCCCCAGTCGATCTCGACGCGTTGAACGTCAAACATTTATTACCTCTATGGGTTTCGGCCGGTGTTCTCTCCTACCGGACCCGCGGAAGGGGCGGCGTCCCGCCCCTTTCGTCGGCCCGGTATCGGACGCGCGCGACGCCGACCGTATCGCCGGGCGCGCCCCATCGATGTCGCGATGAACGAAGGCGGGAACGGACCGTGCCGGGCAGGCCGCATCCGGCCGCCGGTCCGAACGATCGGACCGCAGCGCAGCGGCGACCGGAAATGCCGGCACTCGCGTTCCTCGCCTCAGCGCCTCAATCCGAGACGCTCGACGATGGCCTGGTAGCGGCCCTCGTCCTTCTTTTTCAGATAGTCGAGCAGGCGGCGACGCTGGCCGACCATGACGAGCAGGCCGCGCCGGGAATGGAAATCCTTGCTGTGCGTCTGCAGGTGATCGGTGAGGTTCTTGATCCGCTCGGACAGGATAGCAACCTGCACCTCGGGCGAACCCGTGTCGCCCTTTTGCGTGGCGTATTCTTCGATGAGCGCAGTCTTGCGCTCCGCTGCGATCGACATCGTCTATTCCTTTCCAACCGTCATAGGTGCATCACGCGCACCGGTTTCACTTCACCGGATTCGTAACGGGCGATCGCAACAAGCCTGCCGTCGGCGGTGGCGCACACGAGCGCTCCGTCCTCTAGCGTGCCGATGCGGTTGAGGTCGCTGCGGCGCAGCAGGCCTACGCTTTGCCCGGACCGAAGCCGGCTCGCCTCGGCTTCCGTCAGGGCCAGCGCCGGGATGTCGGCCAGCGCGGTCTCGACGGGAAGCAAATGTCTCGAGGCGGCGGCACTATGCCCCAGCGACGTCAGGCTTTCCAGCGAAATCGCGGCCTCTTCCCGGAACGGGCCGACCGCGATTCTCCTAAGTTTTTCAACATGTCCGCAGGTGCCGAGCGCCTCGGCGAGGTCGCGGGCGAGGCTCCTGACATAGGCGCCCTTGCCGCACTCCATGAGAATCTCCGCCCGTTCGCGGTCGGGTGTCGCTTCGAGTTCCAGCCGGTAGACCGTCACGGATCGGGGCGCAAGATCGACCGTTTCGCCGGCGCGCGCGAGGTCGTAGGCGCGCTCGCCTTCGACCTTGATCGCGGAAAAGCGCGGCGGCACCTGCTCGATCTCGCCTTCGAACCCGTGCAGAGCCCGCTCGATCGCACCGCGCTCGGGACGTACATCGCTCGTCGCGACCGCGCGGCCTTCGGCATCGTCGGTGTCGGTCGCGCTGCCCCAGCGCACGGTGAAACGGTAGCGCTTCCGCGCATCCACCACATGCGGAACCGTCTT
>Ga0187893_10000578_pt1 | contig 94734 bp, 89 predicted proteins | sample MA1701074metaG_FD_139574 | JGI IMG/M metagenome (GOLD analysis project Ga0187893, IMG submission 139574) | White microbial mat communities from a basaltic lava cave in the Kipuka Kanohina Cave System on the Island of Hawaii, USA - MA170107-4 metaG ... | reverse complement strand
TTCCTTGCGTGCGCCCACCCAGGCAATGCGATTGCCGGCGAGCGCGATGGCGCCCTTCGGGATCAATCCGTACGGTCGGCCGTCCACGCAGGTCGCCACGGTCGCGTTGCGAATGAGCCGGGTCCATCCGGTCGTGTCGAGGAGTGCCACGGATTCGGAGCTTACCGGAAGCCGTTGCCGCCGCGTTATGCTGCGTGTCTCATTGCCCCGCCCGGAGTCGATGTGCCGGATTCCAGGATCACGCGAGAATTCGTCGCGGAATTGCCGAAGACGGACCTGCACGTCCACCTGGACGGCTCGCTTCGCATCCCGACGCTGATCGACCTCGCGCGCTCGGGCCACGTCGAGCTGCCGAGCCATACCGAGGGCGGCCTGCGCGAGACCGTATATAAGGAGCGTTACACGAGTCTCGGCGACTACCTGAAGGGATTCCGCTACACGGTCGCCGTAATGCAGAACGAGGAAGCGCTCGAGCGCGTCGCGGCAGAGCTGGCCGAGGACAACCAGGCCGAGGGTGTGCGCTATCTCGAGGTGCGGTTCGCGCCCCAGCTCCACGTGCGCCCCGGACTCGACACGATCCAGGTGATTGCGGCAGTCGACCGGGGTCTGCGTCGCGCGCGGGACGCCTACAACCGCCGGCCCGAGATTGCGGCCGGACGCGAGCCGCCCTTCGAGTACGGGATCATCTGCTGTGCGCTTCGCATGTTCGGGGCGGGCTTCAGCCAGCACTACGACACGCTGCTCGCGGCGCACCCGTTCACGCGCCCGAAGGACATCTTCGCCATGGCCTCGCTCGACGCGGCGCGCGCAGCCGTGCTCGCGCGCGACAACCTGGGGCTCCAGGTGGTCGGCTTCGACCTCGCGGGCGAGGAATCCGGCTACCCGGCGAGCGCGCACAAGGAGGCTTTCGAGCACGCGCACAAGCACTTCCTGAAGCGCACGGTGCACGCGGGCGAGGCCTACGGGCCGGAGTCCATCTTCCAGGCGATCACGGACCTGCACGCGGACCGCATCGGCCACGGCACCTATCTGCTCGAGGCCGCCGAGATTCGGGATCCGGAGATCGAGGACCGCGATCGCTACGTCGAGATGCTCGGCAACTACGTCGCCGACCGTCGTATCACCCTCGAGATCTGCCTGACGAGCAACCTGCAGACGAATCCGGACATGAAGGCACTCAACGACCACACGTTCAGGAAGCTCCGCGCGGCGCGCATTTCGACGACGCTCTGCACCGACAATCGCCTGATGAGCAATACGACGGTCACCAACGAGCTGATGCTTGCGGTCGAGCATCTCGCGCTCGACCGGCACGATCTCAAGTCGATCGTCATCTACGGCTTCAAGCGCAGCTTTTGGCCGGGCAATTACCTCAGCAAGCGCCAGTACGTGCGCCAGGTGATCGATCACTACGACGCGGTCGAGAAGAAACACCAGGCATGAGCGATGGCTGGCAATCGGCGCTCAGGCGCTGGACGGGCGCGGGGCTCGTCGATTCGGCGACGGCGGACCGGATTCAGGCTTGGGAGGACGCACAGGGCGGCGTCGCCGGGCAGGGCCGGCTGACCCTGATCATTTTCGCGCTGGGTGCACTGCTCCTGACTGCGGGCGTGCTGCTTTTCGTCGCCGCGCACTGGGACCGGCTGTCGCCCGGCGGTCGTTTTTCGCTCGTGCTCGCGCTGATTGCGATCCTGCACGCGGGCGGCGCGATTGCCTCGCGCTCGAGCCCGGCGTTGGCCTCGACACTGCACGCGGTCGGCACCGCGTCGCTCGGCGCCGGGATCTATCTGTCGGGCCAGGTCTTCCACATGGCGGAACACTGGCCGGGCGCGTTGATGCTGTGGTCGGTCGGCGCTGCCGTCGGCGTGTACCTGTTGCGCGACTGGCCGCAGGTGGTCTGGCTCGCCGTGCTCGCGCCGGCGTGGCTCTGGGGCGAGTGGATCGCCGCGCAGCCGCCGCACGCGGCCTGGCGCGGCATGACGCCCGCGACCATCGGCATTTTTCTCGTTGCCTGCGCCTATCTCGCGGCGAAGCCGGCGGATTCCGCGGCGCGCTGGCGGCGGGCGCTCGCCTGGCTCGGCGCCATCGCGCTGATTCCGGCGGGCATCGCGCTCGCTGTCGCGAGCGACGTGGACTGGGCGCTGTTCGGCGTTCAATACCCGGAGGTCACGGGCACGCCGCGCGTGATCGGATGGACGCTCGCGATCGTCCTGCCGCTTGCGCTCGCCTGGTTCCTGCGCGGACGCGAGGCGATCTGGATCCTGGCCGCGCTGGCCTGGGCGGTGATCGTGTCGCAGGTGTCGCCCCGCACCGATGCCGGCGAACTCGCGCTCTACGCGCTGCTTGCGGTCGGCGCCGCGGGCATCGTGCTCTGGGGCCTGAAGGACCGGCAACGGCTTGCGATCAACGTGGGCGTCCTTGCCTTTGCGCTCACCGTGCTCGTGTTCTATTTCTCGAGCCTCTACGACCGGCTCGGTCGCGCTTTCGGCCTGATCGGCATCGGGGTGATTTTCATCGGCGGCGGCTGGCTCCTCGAGCGCGCGCGTCGCCGGTTGATCCGGCGCACGCAGGCGGGCAGGGCATGACGCCGCTCGCGAAAGGCCTGGTCGTCGGTGCGGCACAGCTGCTGCTGGTTGCGAGCGTCGGCGCGAAATTCCTGTACGACCGCGGGCATTATCCGCGGCTCTGGGTCGAGACGGCGCCCTTCGATCCGTCGATGCCGATCCGCGGCCGCTACGTGAACATCGCGCTGCTCGTCGATGCGGAGCGCGAGGAATCGCCGGTCGATTCCGACAAGGCGCCGAACATGGTCCTGGCGCGGCTCGAGGTCCGCGGCGATCGGTTGGTCGCCGTGCAGGACGATGAGGAGGGCAGGCACTGGATATCGAGCCGACGTTGCGGCGAGCGAGAGTGCTGGCAGTTGTCGCAGGCGCTCGCGTATTTCATTCCCGAGCACGCGGTTGACCCATCGAGCCAGCCGGGCGGGGCGTCGCTCTGGGCCGAGGTCACGCTGCCGCCGACGGGCGCGCCACGCCCGATCAGGCTCGGCGTGAAGAAAGGCCAGGGAATCAACCCGCTCGATCCCTGAAGCGCTAGACCTCGACTTCCGTTGCGAGCACGACGACGCGCTTCGTCGGCATCCGGAAGAATTCTGCGGCCTGGGCGCTGCGCCGCTGCATCCACGCGAAGACCCGCATCTTGATGCCAGTGATTCCGTGGCGCGCCCGCGCGCGCACGAGGTGCCACCCGAGGAAGAAGGTGCAGTCGTCGTCGACGCGCAATCCCTTGCGGGCTGCGCCGGCGAGCGCGACCTTGACGTCCGGCGTCTCCATGAATCCGAAACGGGCGTGCACGACGAATATGCCCGGCAGGACTTCCTCGGGATAGCTGCGCGAGACGACGTCCTGCCGCGGCGTGCGCTGGATCTCGAGGTGCAGGATCACGATTTTCTCGTGGCAGACGCGGTTGTGCTCGAGGTTGCGGAGCATCGCGGTCGGCACGAAGCCCTGGTGGCTCACGAGAAAGACCGCAGTGCCCGGCACGCGCGCCACGTCCTTCAGCATCGCCGGCAGTTCCGCCATCGGCACCGCGCGCCGCTGCAACTCCGCGCGGAGCTTTGCGCGCCCGTCGCGCCAGGTGACGAACAGGGCATACATGGCGGCCGCGAGCGCCAGCGGTATCCAACCGCCGCCCGGGATCTTGGTCGCGTTGCCGAGCACATAGGCGAGGTCGACGATCCCAAACAGGCCGAACACGAGCGCGATGCGCCATATAGGCCATTTCCAGGCGACGCGCGCGGCGAAGGCGCCGAGCAGCGTCGTGATGACCATCGTGCCGTTGACCGCCGCGCCGTAGGCGCCGGCGAGCCCGCTCGATCCCTGGAAGATCAGCACGAAGGCGCAGACCGCAAAGAACATGAAAGCGTTGGCGGCCGGCACGTAGATCTGGCCGTGCGCATCTGCGGAGGTTTGAAGAATTTTAACCCGGGGCAGCAGGTCGAGCTGCACGGCCTGGCGCGTGACGGAGAATGCGCCGGAGATCGTCGCTTGCGATGCGATGATCGCCGCCGCCGTCGCCAGCAGCACCAGGAACGGCAGGGCGGAAGGTGAGGCGAGCGCGAAGAACGGGTTGATCGTCGCCGAAGGCGCGGAAAGCAGGAGCGCCCCCTGGCCGAAGTAATTAAGGAGCAGCCCCGGCCAGACCACGAGGAACCACGCGACCCGCACCGGCTTGCGGCCGAAATGGCCCATGTCGATGTAGAGCGCCTCGCCGCCCGTCAGCACGAGGAACACGGCGCCCAGGATCGTAAGCGCGAGGCCCGGATGGCCAAGCAGCACTTTGAGCGCGTACGCGGGATTGAGGGCGGTCAGGATCTCGGGGGTTTGAATGATCGCGCGCAGGCCCAGCAAGCCGATCGAGACGAACCAGATCACCATGATCGGGCCGAAGAGCCGCCCGATTCGTTCAGTGCCGCGGCGTTGCAGCGCGAAGAGCGCGACCAGGATCACGAGGGTGACCGGAACCACGAGCCGCTGCATGCCCGGATCGATGATCGCGAGCCCCTCGATCGCGCCGAGCACGGAGATCGCCGGCGTGATCAGGGCATCGCAGTAAAAAAAGGCCGTGCCGAGCACTGCGAGCAGCACGAGCCGCTGCGCCGCCTTGCTATTGCCATCGCCCTTGAGCTTGCCTTCGACGAGCGCGACCAGCGAGAGCACGCCGCCTTCGCCATCGTTGTCCATCCTGAGGATGACCACGATGTACTTCAGCGTGATGATGATCAGCAGGCTCCAGAAGATCAGCGACAGGACGCCGAGCATCGACGTCACGTCCGCCGTGCCGCCGGCGACCGCGGTCGCTTCGCGAAGCGCGTAGAGCGGGCTCGTCCCGATGTCGCCGTACACGACACCGAGCGCGCCCAGGGTGGCCGCAGAAAGTGACCGTGGTTGATTCATGGGGAGCCGTCCGGCGGCGCATATGATGCCCGATCCGCGTTATCCTCGCAGCCCATGAACGCCGAGCCCGCGACCAAGACCTCCGGCGTCCGCACCGTCCGCGCTCCGCGCGGCAAGAACCTGAATTGCGGCAGCTGGCTGACCGAGGCGCCGTTCCGGATGATCCAGAACAACCTGGACCCGGAAGTCGCCGAGCATCCGGACAAGCTCGTCGTCTACGGCGGCATCGGCAAGGCGGCGCGGAACTGGGAAGCGTTCGACACGATCCTCTCGGTGCTGAGGCGTCTCAAGGACGACGAATCGCTGCTCGTGCAATCGGGCAAGCCGGTCGGCGTTTTCCGTACGCATCCGGATGCGCCACGCGTCCTGATCGCGAACTCGAACCTGGTGCCGCACTGGGCGACCTGGGAGCACTTCCACGAGCTCGACCGCAAGGGCCTCATGATGTACGGCCAGATGACGGCGGGCTCCTGGATCTACATCGGCTCGCAGGGCATCGTGCAGGGCACGTACGAGACATTCGGCGCCTGCGCGCGCACGCATTTCAATGGCGATGCGCGCGGCCGGTGGATCCTGACCGCGGGCCTTGGCGGCATGGGCGGCGCGCAGCCGCTCGCGGCAACGATGGCGGGCTTTTCGATGCTCGCAGTCGACTGCGACGAGTCGCGCATCGACTTCCGGTTGCGCACGGGTTACGTGGATCGCAAGGCGACGACGCTCGATGAAGCGCTCGCGCTCATCGACGAGTCTCGCCGCACAAAGAAGGCGCTCTCCGTTGGGCTCCTCGGAAACGCCGCGGACGTCGTCCCCGAGTTCGCGAGGCGCAAGGTCGTGCCGGACGCGGTCACGGACCAGACTTCCGCACATGATCCGCGAAATGGATATCTCCCGCGCGGTTGGACGATGGCGCAGGCGGCGGAAGCGCGCCAAAAGGATCCCGCCCGGATCGAGCGCGAGGCGCGCGCCTCGATGAAGATCCACGTGCAGGCGATGCTCGACCTGAAGGCACTTGGCGCCGTCGTGTTCGACTATGGCAACAATATCCGCCAGGTCGCGCTCGAGGAAGGACTGAATAATGCTTTCGACTTTCCGGGATTCGTGCCGGCGTACATCCGGCCGCTCTTCTGCGAAGGCATCGGGCCCTTCCGCTGGGTCGCGCTCTCGGGCGATCCCGAGGACATCTATCGCACCGACGCGAAGGTGAAAGAGCTGATTCCAGGCGATGCGCACCTGCATCGCTGGCTCGACATGGCGCGCGAGCGCATCCGCTTCCAGGGACTGCCCGCGCGCATCTGCTGGGTGGGCCTGAAGGATCGCGCACGGCTCGGCATCGCGTTCAACGAGATGGTCGCGAAGGGCGAGCTGTCGGCGCCCATCGTGATCGGCCGCGATCATCTCGACTCCGGATCGGTCGCGAGCCCGAACCGCGAGACGGAGGCGATGAAGGACGGCTCGGACGCGGTCTCCGACTGGGCCTTCCTGAATGCGCTCGTCAATACGGCAAGCGGCGCGACCTGGGTTTCGATCCACCACGGCGGCGGCGTCGGCATGGGCTTCTCGCAGCACGCGGGTGTCGTGATCGTCTGCGACGGCAGCGCCGCGGCGGCGGCGCGCGTCGCGCGCGTGCTCCGGAACGACCCGGGCACCGGTGTCATGCGCCACGCCGATGCAGGCTACGAGCGCGCCATCGCCTGTGCGCACGAGCAGGGGCTCGACCTGCCCTCGGTGCCTTGATGGCGGCGCTGACGCTGAAGCCGGGGGCGATCCCGCTCGCGGAGTTGCGGCGCATCTCCCGCGGCGGCGATGCGATCGCCCTCGCCGACGGCTGGCGCGGCCCGGTCGAGCAATCGCTCGCGGCCGTAGCGAAGCGGCTCGCCGCCGGCGAATCGCTCTACGGCATCAACACCGGCTTCGGCAAGCTCGCGAAGACGCGCATCTCGGATGACGAGCTCGCGACCTTGCAGCTCCGTCTCATGCGCTCGCACGCAGCGGGCGTCGGCAGCCCGCTCGCCGACTCGACCGTGCGGCTCATCCTCGTGCTGAAGGCCGCGAGCCTTGCGCGCGGATTCTCCGGCGTGCGCCCCGTCGTGATCGAGCGCCTGCTCCAGCTCGTGAATACGGGCATCCATCCGGTCGTTCCAGGCCAGGGCTCGGTCGGCGCCTCCGGCGATCTCGCGCCGCTCGCGCATCTCTCCCTCGCGCTGATCGGCGAAGGGCGAGTGCGCGTCGGCGGCAAGGAGCAGGATTGCGGCGCGGCGCTGAAAGCTGCTGGCATCGAGCCGCTCGTGCTTGGCCCGAAGGAGGGCCTTGCGCTCCTGAACGGCACGCAGGTATCGACCGCGCTCGCGCTCGAGGCGCTGTTTGCGGCGGAAGACCTGCTTGCAGGCTCGATCCTGAGCGGCGCGATGTCCGTCGAAGCCGCGCTCGGCAGCCGCGTGCCCTTCGATGCGCGCATCCAGAATGCGCGTGGACAGCCGGCCCAGATCGCGGTGGCCGCGGCCTTCCGCGACGTGCTCGGCGAGAGCGACATCGGCCGTTCGCACGAGAACTGCGACCGCGTGCAGGATCCGTATTCGCTGCGCTGCCAGCCGCAGGTCGCGGGCGCCTGCCTCCAGCAGATACAGGACGTCGCGCGCACGCTGATGCTCGAGGCGAACGGCGTCTCGGACAACCCGCTCGTCTTCGGCAAGGAAGGCGACGTTTTGTCGGGCGGCAATTTCCACGCGGAGCCGGTCGCCTTCGCCGCCGACAACCTCGCGCTCGCGATCGCGGAAATCGGCGCGCTCGCGGAGCGCCGGATCGCGATGCTGATCGACGACAGCCTGAGCCAGCTCCCGGCTTTCCTCGTGCGCCAGGGCGGGCTCAATTCGGGATTCATGATGGCGCAGGTGACGGCCGCGGCGCTCGCCTCGGAGAACAAGTCGCTCGCGCACCCGGCATCGGTGGACAGCCTGCCGACGTCCGCCAACCAGGAGGATCACGTCAGCATGTCGACATTTGCCGCGCGCCGGCTCGCGCCGATGGCGGAGAACACGCGCGGCGTGATCGCGATCGAATTGCTCGCGGCCGCACAGGGCATCGATTTCCGCCGCCCGCTCGCCTCGAGCGCGACGCTCGAGAAAGCCCACGCGTTGTTGCGGGCGAAAGTGCGGTTCTACGACCACGACCGACTCTTCGCGCCCGACATTACGGCCGCGAAATCAGTCATTTCCAGCGACGCCTTTCTCTCGCTCGTTCCTGCCGGTTTATTGCCGAGTCGGTGACCGCACGCCCGGCGCGCGGGATCCGGCGGGGTTACTCGCTCGCGAGCCCTGCCGGAACTTTAAGGGTTCGCTCGCGAGTACCCCGCCACCTCGCGCGCCTGGCGTGCCGCGGCGGCTCGCGGATAAGCCACCACGCCGCGCGGGCAAGCCGGCCGGGGACACCCGAGCGAGCGAATGTCCGTTCTTCTGAGCGAGCGAGGGGAGTCCCCGGCTGGCTCAGCCCGCGCTAACGCGGCGGATGATCCGCCAACCACCGCATGGAACGCTCGACGCGCGCGCGTCCGCTGGGGTGATCGTAGAAGATGATCTCTTCAAGCGGTCCCGGCTCGAGCTTGCGATAGCTGCTGAGCCGCATCGCCACGCTCGCGAAACCGTGCGGCTCTTTCGAGGAGTCGAGTCCGAATGCGTCAGCCTGCGCCTCCGCCGTGCGCGTGATGGAATTGGTCACCGGCGTCAGCAGATACGTCACGACGATAAAGATCGCGAACGCGAGCGGCAGGCCTGCCGGGTCGGCGAGATCGCGCACGTTCCAGCGATCGCCATGCCGGCGCTGGAACCGCCCGAACACGCGATTGACTACCCAATAGCCAAGGCCGAGCGCGACCGAAAACATCAATGTCAGCCACAGCGCGTGATGCAGCTTGTAGTGCCCCATCTCGTGCCCCATGACCGCGCGTATCTCGGGCAGCGACGTGCCGTTCAGCAGGTTGTCATTGAGCGCAATGCGAGTCGTTCCCGCGAGGCCGGAGACATTTGCGCTGATGCGCTTGGTCTGCTTCGAGGCGTCGAACCAGTAGACGTCGTCCGCGGGCACGTCCGTATCGCGCGCGAGCGCGAGGATCGAATCGCGGATCTCGCTCCGGGGCAGGCTCCGGTAGTCGTTGAAGATCGGCGCGATGAACACCGGCTCGACCAGGGTGACGAACAGGATGAAGACTGCGGTCACGGCGGTTGCCCAGTACACCCAGCGTTCGCGCACGCGGCGGACGAGCGCATAGATGCCCGCGATCACGAGACCGACGAAAGCGGTCGTCAGTGCGACGTTGATCGCCCATTCTCCGAGATAGCCGCCGATCGTGTAGTTGGACATGCCGTACTGGTGCTCGCGGATGTATTCCGTGTAGAGCGACCAGGGCAGCAACAGCAGGGCGAGCACCAGCAGGAAGCCGGCGGCGACGACGAAGCCCTGCAGGAATGGGCCGCATCGGCGCACGGTGGCCCAGTCGCGCAGCCTCGCTGCGAAACGGACGCGCAGCAGCAGCCACGCGACAACTACGAACAGCAGGGTGCTCCAGGCTTCGATCCAGTAGCCGCCCTCGTAGTACGACTCCGATTTCTCGCGGTCGGCGGCGGGCACGGTGGCGAGATAAGCATCGGTTGCTCGCCCGACGTCGAAGTGCGGTCCCCATTCCGCTTCGGGTGGCAGCGTGAGCTGCGCGGATTCTTGTTTGGCCATGGTTCCTCCCCGGTGCCGCACGCTATAGTGCGGACTTTGCAGTGCAACAGTCGAGTCGATGACAGCGCTCAGGAAAACGGGACTGATCGGCTGGCGCGGCATGGTCGGTTCCGTGCTCGTCGAGCGCATGCGCGCGGAGGACGATTTCGCGCGGATCGAGCCCGCGTTTTTTTCGACGACGCAAGCGGGCAGCGCGGCACCTGACATCGGGCGCAGCGCGGCAACCGTTGCTGACGCAAACGATCTCGACGCGCTCGCGCGCTGCGACATCCTGATTTCCTGTCAGGGCGGTGATTACTCGGAAGGCGTGCATCCACGGCTCCGCGCTGCGGGCTGGCGCGGACATTGGATCGACGCGGCCTCGGCTCTTCGGCTGAAGGACGAAACCACGATCGTCCTCGATCCGGTCAACCGCCCCGTGATCGACGCGGCGCTCGCCGCGGGACGGCGCGACTGGATCGGCGGCAACTGCACCGTGAGCCTGATGCTGATGGCCTTCGGCGGCCTCTTCCGCGCCGGCCTTGTCGAGTGGATGACGACGATGACCTACCAGGCCGCATCCGGCGCTGGGGCGCGCGAAATGCGGGAGCTCCTCGCGCAGATGGGCCACCTGCACCGCGCGGTGGGCGGTCTGCTCGACGATCCCGCGAGCACGATCCTCGACATTGATCGCCGTGCGGCGGCCGCGCTCGCGAACGGCATGCCTGCGGAGCGCCTGGGCTTTCCGCTGGCGGGGAATCTCCTGCCCTGGATCGACCGCGATCTCGGCAACGGCTACAGCCGCGAGGAATACAAGGCGGGCGCGGAGGGCAACAAGATCCTCGGGCTCGCGGGCGCGCCCGTTCCGATCGACGGCATCTGCGTGCGTATCGGCGCGATGCGCTGTCACAGCCAGGCCGTGACGATCAAGCTGAAGCGCCGGATGAAGATCACGGAAATCGAGCGCGCGATCGCGGATGCGCACCCATGGATCCGCATCGTGCCGAACGAGCGCGAAGCCTCGCTCGCGAAGCTCACGCCCGCGGCGGTGACGGGCACGCTCGACATCGCGGTCGGTCGCCTGCGTCACCTCGCGATGGGCGAGGACTACGTCACCGCGTTCACGGTCGGCGACCAGCTACTCTGGGGTGCGGCCGAGCCGCTGCGCCGCATGCTGCGCCTGCTCATCGATCGCTGACGCGCGCCGGATGGCATTCATCGAGAGCATGGGCGCGCCCTTCGGCCGGTTGCTGGCCTACCCGGGATTCGTGCGTTACCTCTCCGCGCGGCTGCTCGCCTCGGTCGCGGTGCAGATGCAGACGGTCGCCGTCGGCTGGCAGGTCTACGCGATCACCGGCGATCCACTCGACCTCGGCCTGATCGGCCTTTCGCAATTCCTGCCTTTTGTGCTGCTGGTGCTGCCGGCGGGCCACATTGCGGACCGGCACAACCGCGCGTTGATCATTTCAATGTGCATCGCGGTCGAGTTCTTCTGTGCGCTCGTCCTGCTCGCGTTCACGCTCTCCGGGCTCGCGATCGTATGGCCGGTGTTCGCCGTGATGGTGGTCTTCGGCACGGCGCGCGCGTTCTCGATGCCCGCGGGCCAGGCGATCATGCCGAACCTCGTGCCGCCGTCGTTCTTCTCGCGCGCGGTGGCGGTGAACTCGAGCGCCTGGCAGGTCTCGACGATCGCGGGTCCCGCGATCGGCGGCCTCGTGTACCTCGCCGGCCCCGACGTCGTCTACGGCACGGTCGCGGGCCTGCTCGCCGCGGCATTCGTGCTGATCATCGGCGTGAGGACCGGCAAGCCCGCTCGCCCGGAGACGCCCGACAGCTGGCATACGCTGCTCGAGGGCCTGCGCTTTGTCTGGAAGAAAAAAGTGATCCTCGGCGCGGTCTCGCTCGATCTCTTCGCCGTGCTTTTCGGCGGCTCCGTCGCGCTGCTGCCGGCCTACGCGAGCGACATCCTGCACGTCGGGCCGGACGGATTCGGGTGGCTCCGCGCCGCACCGGGCATCGGCGCCGCGATCGTCGCGATCGCGCTGGCCTGGCGGCCGATCACGCGCCACGTCGGCGCATTGATGTTCGCGGGCGTCGCGATCTTCGGCGTCGCAACCGCCGTTTTCGGCGTGTCCGAAAGCTTTCTGCTGTCGCTCCTTGCGCTCGTGACGCTCGGAAGTGCCGACATGGTGAGCGTATATATCCGGCACATGCTCGTGCAGCTCGAGACGCCGGACGCCATTCGCGGGCGCGTGAGCGCGGTGAACGCGGTCTTCATCGGTGCCTCGAACGAGCTCGGCGAATTCGAATCGGGCCTGACCGCGGCGTGGTGGGGCCTCAAGCCCGCGGTCGTCGTGGGCGGGATCGCGAGCGTCGCGATCGCGAGTCTCTGGACGCGCCTGTTCCCCGCGCTGCGGCGCATCGACGAGTTTCCGGAGCCGGAATCGAAGTCCTCTTGACCGCGCCGAGGCGCGGCTGTATATCCATACAGTATGCGGTCCGGCATGCAGAAAGGACGCGGGGCGATTTCTAACCGCACCGGGCGCTTCGAGGCGCTCGCGGTCGAGGCCGTGGACGACGGCTGGGGCATTGCCGACGAAGTACTGCCGGCGTTCGAGACCACAGTGCAGCCTGAGCCGCCGCACTCGGTCATCACAAAGAACAACTCGCCCGACATTCCGTTCGATCAGTCAATCAACCCGTATCGTGGCTGCGAGCACGGATGCGTCTACTGCATGGCCGGGGATACGCCGATTCTGATGGGAAACGGCGGCCTCAAGCCGCTGGCCGATCTCGCCGTGGACGACGAAATCTACGGTACGGTCAAGGGCGGCCATTGCCGTCAGTACGTGCGCACGCGAGTCCTCGCTCACTGGCGGACAAGCAAGCCGGCCTATCGCATTCGGCTTGCCGACGGCACGGAGCTCGTCGCAAGTGGCGATCACCGATTCCTCACCGAGCGAGGATGGAAGTTCGTGACGAAAGGCGATGGTGGCGGCCAGCGCCCGCACCTGACACTCAACAACACATTGATGGGCTTCGGCGCGATTTCCTCGTCTGCGAGTCGCGAGCACTCCAGCGACTACCGGCGTGGATATCTTTGCGGGCTCATCAAGGGTGACGGACACCTTGGCGTATACCGGTACTCGCGTCTTGGGCGCGCCAACGGTGACCAGCATCGCTTCCGGCTTGCGATGGCGGACACGGAAGCACTTGAACGTGCGACGGTTTTTCTTTCCGGGTTCGGGATCGGAACCGACCGATTCCTGTTCCAAGCCGCGACGGCGATACGGCGACGCATGGAGGCCATACGCACCAGCGCGAGGGCATCGGTCGCCGCAATCGCGAGGCTGATCGAATGGCCGGACCGACCTTCCGGCGATTGGGCGTGTGGCTTCGTGGGAGGCATCTTCGATGCGGAAGGGTCATTCAACAGCGGCACGATTCGGATCTCGAACACCGATCGTCGAATAATCGATGTATTGCGCGACGGTCTGCATATTTATCAATTCAACTCGATTATCGAGACGGTGCGGCCTGGCGCGCCAAAGCCCGTCCACTATGTTCGTGTTCGCGGTGGACTCAGGGAGCATCTGCGCTTCTTCGGCTTGTTCGACCCCTCGATTGCACGCAAGCGCGACTTCGAAGACCAATCGGTCAGATCCGCCGCCAAGCTGGAAATCGTCGAGATCGAGCCACTGGGTCAACGCCGTGACCTGTTTGACATCACGACCGGCACCGGTGATTTCGTCGCCAACGGCGTGATCAGCCACAACTGTTATGCCCGTCCGAGCCACCAGTACATGAATCTCTCGGCGGGCCTCGATTTCGAAACGAGGCTCTTCTACAAGAAGGACGCGGCGATGCACCTGCGGGAGGAGCTGAACCGCCGCGGCTACCGTCCGAGCCCGATCAACCTCGGCGCGAACACCGACCCGTACCAGCCGCTCGAGCGCAAGCTCGGCGTCACGCGCTCGATCCTGGAAGTCCTCGCCGAGAGCCACCATCCGGTCACGATCGTGACCAAGGGCGCGCTCGTCGTCCGCGACATCGACGTGCTCGGACGGCTCGCCGCGGAACAACTCGTCAAAGTGCTTGTCAGTGTGACGACACTCGACGACGAGCTGAAGCGACGGATGGAGCCGCGCGCGGCTTCGCCGGCGGCGAGGCTGGCTGCAATCTCGAAGCTGACGGCGGCCGGAATCCCGACGGGCGTGATGTTTGCGCCGGTCGTGCCCGCCATCAACGACCACGAGCTCGAGGCCGTGCTGGATGCCTCGGCCGCGGCCGGCGCAACGACGGCAGGTTATGTCCTGTTGCGGCTCCCCGGCGAGGTCAAAGATATTTTCTATGAATGGCTTGAAACGCATTACCCCGACCGGGCGCAAAGGGTCCGGAACCGCATTCGCGAGTTGCGCGGCGGGCGCGACAACGATTCGCGATTCGGCCACCGCATGCGCGGTCAGGGGCCGTGGGCGGAGCTGCTCAAGCGCCGCTTCCACGCCGCCTGCCGCAGGAACGGGCTGGGCAGCGGCCGCGCAGCGCCGCTCACGATCGAGCGATTTCGCCCGCCAAATCGCTCTCCCGATCAGATGGAACTGTGGTGACCACGGCGTATACTCGGGCGAGGCGGCAAGCGCAGGCCAAGGAGGCGTCGCATGATGCGCCAGGGTTTCCGGTCATTGCGTCACGCGGCTGCCTGCGCCGCGACGATCGTCCTGCTCTCGGGCTGCATGACCGCGCGCCTTGAGGAAGACCGCCAGCTCTCGACCGCGATCGCCTCGCATGAAGCGGTCGTCCTGCTCGCGAAGCCCCACGTCGAAGGCATCACCGCCGAAGACGATTTCATGGATTGCGTCGCCGACAAGATGGCAAAGACCGCCGGCATCCTGGTCCGTCCGAACGACGCTTTCGTCGATTCGATGTTTCCCTGGCTCGAGCCATCGACCGCGCCGCAACGACCGGAGGGCGTGACGAAGCTGCTGTCGAAGGACGTCGTGGCGGATCGCGTCACCGAGAGCGGCGTGCGCTATCTCATCTGGATCGACGGCGCGACGCGCCAGACCGACAGTGGCGGAAGCATCACCTGCACTCTCGGGCCCGCGGGGGGCGGCTGCATCGGTTTCGGCTGGTGGGAAAAGGAATCCGACTACCAGGCCGTCGTCTGGGACCTCAACACGGCAAAGACGGCCGGTTCCGTTTCGACGAATGTGACCGGCACTTCCGCCCTCGTCGGAGTGCTGGTCCCGCTGCCCTTCATTGCGCGCGTGCGAGGCACCGCCTGCGACCGCCTCGCGGGCCAGCTCGGCGCCTTCCTCCGGGGCGAAGACCCGTCCGCGACGCCCGCGGGGACCTGACTCTGGAGCGGTTCCCGGCCGGTGAACCAATGGCGGGAGCAGGTCTCCAAGATTCACGGACATGCCCGAAGCCGGTCCTGCCCAAGTGGCGCCCGGCAGGGAGTATTGATATGACAATGACTCGCTACTTTCATGGAATCGTGGTTGCTGCCGCCATCGGCCTGCTGGTCGGTTGCATGACCCAGGGTTCCACTCAGCGCCCGAGTTCGGACGGCGGCCAGCCCTCGGGTGGTGGCGGCCAGCAGTCTGAAGGAGACGGATCGTCGGGTGGTGGCGGTGGCACTTCCGGGGGCGGATCGTCTGGGGGCGGTTCGAGCGGCGGTGGCTCCACGGGCGGTGGAGGCGCCGGTGGTGGCGGCGCGGGTGGTGGATCGAGCGGGTCCGAAGGCGGCGGCGGCTCGACCTCCGAATTTCCGAGTCAGGGCGATCAGGGCGGGGCCGATGCCCCGATCCCGATGCCGGGCGATGAGGGCAGCGCGGGCGGCGGATCGACACAAGGTGCGGGGAGCGCCGGTGGTCAAGGGCCGCAGTCCGGCTCGACGGGCGGTGCGAGCGGCGGCGCGACCGATGGCCGGCCCTGCATCAGCACCGATGACGAATCCACGACCGAAGATGACGACGAACTGAATGTCGAAGGCTGTGTCGATCCGCAGGTCGGCAGTCTCCCGGGCGGCACGCCAGGCGGCGCACCGGGGACACCGGACGGCAGTGCAGACGCAACCGGCGGAGCGCCGGGAGCACCGGGTAGTCCAGGCGGCAGTGCGGGCACGGCGGGCGGAACGCCTGGCACGCCGGGTGGTTCATCGGGCACCGCGGGCGGAACACCCGGAACGCCGGCGAGCGGCAGTCCCGAAAGCGGTGCAGGCGGTTCCGCCGCCGGCGGCGGCGATCCTGCGGAGGCCGGCCAGGCCGGTGCGGCGGGCCAGGGCCCCGGCGCGGGCGGAAACCGCAGCGAGCAGATCGGGCGACGGCTCGACGAGACTTTCGGCACTTTCGATGCCGCGGTGCGCACGGCGCAGGCGGACATCGCCAAAGAACGCGCCGCTGCCGAGGCGGCAGCAGGCTCGGCCGGCGGCGAGCCCGGCGAGGAGGGCGGCTCCGGTGAAGACGGTGAGGGCGGCGATGCCGCGGGCACCGGACCTGCGCGCGAGGGTAGTCTCGAGTCGACGGGCGGCGATGCCGCGGGCGAAGGCGAAGAGGGACAGGGCAGTGCGGGTGGCGCAGAGGCAGGCACGGCTTCGAGCGAGCAGGGTGGTGGGGGCGGCGGTGTGGGAGGCGGCGGGGCGGGCGGCAAAGGCTCGAACACCATCCCTGCCGACATCCCGGACGGCAGGGACGACGACATCGTCGCGCGGCAGATCCGCGAAGCGGCGATGAAGGAGACGGATCCCGAATTGCGCGAGGCACTCTGGGACGAATATCGTCGCTACAAGAAGGGGCGCTGAAGTCGCATTGAGATGGGCATGAGCCGGCTTTCGCTACTGGGTTGGATTCTTCCGGCGGCGCTGCTTGCGGCGGGCTGCGTCAAGGAAACGCGGCCGCTTCCAATCCTTCAGGCAACTCAGGCGACGATCGAGATTCCAGAGGACATGCTCCTCGACGTCGGCGTCCACATCCTCGACCCGGGCGTGCCGAAGGAAGTCGAAGACGATCCCGAGATGATGGACAAGATGCGGATCTACCCCGAGATCCGCCACGCGGAAGCGCGCTACATCGCGATGGAGCTGCGCAACACGCTCGAGGACACCGGCCACTGGGGCACGGCGCGCGTCGTGCCTTCGGCCGTGAGCTCATTCGATCTGACGGTCGACGGCAAGATCGTCGAGTCGAACGGGGCCTACCTCAAGCTCGAGGTGACGGCGCGCGATGCCACGGGCCGCGTCTGGTTCGCCGAGCGGGAATACGAGGGGCGCGCCGACACGCGCGTCTACCGTGAGACCTACACCGCCGACCGCGACCCGTTCGAGAATGTTTATGTCGCGATCGCAAACGACCTGCTTGCGGCGCGCAATGCCCTCCCGGCGGCGGATGTCTCCAACATCCGGCGCGTGAGCGAGCTGCGCTTCGCCGCCGATTTCGCGCCGGTCGCCTTCAGCCAGTACATCGAGCAGAACAAGAAGACGGGCCAGTACAAGGTGCTGCGCCTGCCGGCCGAGGACGACGTGCTCGTGCAGCGCATCAAGCAGATCCGCGAGCGCGACTACGGCATGATCGACACGGTCAGCGAGAACTACGCGGCCTTCAGCGAGCGCCTCGAGGAGCCGTACACGAGCTGGCGGGGCTACACGTACGACGAGATCACGGCGGAAGAAAAGCTCAAGGCGCAGGCGCGCAACCGGATGATCCTGGGCGCGGCGGCAGTCGCCGCGGCGATCTTCGTCCCTGACAGCTGCAGCAGCAGCAACTGCGCGCGCGCGGTCGATGCCGCCCGATACGGCGGCGTGGCCGGTGGTGTCGCGGCCGTGATCAGCGGCTACAGGAAGCGCGAGGAAGCCAAGATCCACACCGAGTCGCTCAAGGAAATTTCCGGCTCGTTCCAGATCGAGGCGGCGCCGCTCGTCGTCGACGTCGAAGGACGGACGCTGCGCCTCACCGGCACCGCGGAAGAGCAATACGCGGAGTGGCGCCGGCTGCTGCACGAGCTCTACAAGGAAGAAACCGGGTTGGTGCCCACGACGCCTGCGGCGCCCGCCGCGGACTCGAAGATGCCCGCCGCGCAATCGAGCGGCGCGGGTTGATCCCACATGAAGGAGTTGACACCCGGGCTCGAACTCGGCGCCCGGTTTGTGCTGGTGCGACGGATCGGCCGTGGCGGCAGCGCGGAAGTGTGGCTTGCGGTCGCCCGCGAGCGCAACGAGCGGGTCGCGCTCAAGATCCTGGATGAATCGGTCGCGGGCGACGCGGCTCGCGTCGCGCAGCTCTCGGGCGAGGTCGCGCGCGCGCGGGCGCTGCCGCCCGGATTCACGGTCGCGGTCCACGGCCTCGAGCAGGCGGAGGACCGGACTTTCCTCGTCATGGAGTACCTCGAGGGCGGCGACCTCGGGCAGCTGCGGGGCCGTTCTTTCGAGAGCTGGTCGCGCGCCGCCGACGACGTGGCCGCCGCGCTCGAAGCGCTCCATGCGCGCGGCCTGGTGCACCGCGACCTCAAGTGCGCCAATGTATTTCTCGACGGCGAGGGCCGCGCCAGGCTCGGCGACTTCGGCCTGACCGCGCTCGCCGGAACCGCCACCAGCGGCGGCTCGCCTTACAACGCGAGCCCGCAGCAATTGCGCGGCGAGCCCGCGCTGCCCTCGGACGATCTCTATGCCTTGGGCGCGCTCCTCTATGAGCTCATTGCGGGGCACCCGCCTTACTACCCGGAGATCACGCGCGATCGCGTCCTGCACGACCCGGTCCCGCCGCTCGTCCCACGCGGCAGCGTTCCGGTCGGCGTGCGCGAGCTGGCGCTGCGGCTGCTCGCCAAGCAGCCGGAGGAGCGTCCCGGGAGCGCCACGCGGGTGCGTGCGATGCTCGCAACGGCGGCGGCCGACGACAGCGGGACCGTGCAGCCGCTCGCGCACGAGGTCCCGGTGCTGCACCCGCGGCGGGCACCCGGCGGCCGTCTGCTGCCGATCGCGATCGCCGCGGCCGTCGTCGCGGCAATTGTGGTTGTTTTCCTGTTGCCGCGCGCCGCGAAGGAGGACTCCGAATTCGCGCGCGAGGCGCGCGTCGCGGCGGAACGCCAGGGCAAGGAGCTACGCACCCGTGAAGAGCAGCGCATCGCGCAGGCGGATGCGCGGGACAAGTCCGAGGCGGAGCGCGAGAAGTTCGACACCGCCTTCAAGGCGCTGGATGCGCGCTCGGCGTCCCGCTGGGCGACGGCCGTGTTTGCCGAGGCGCGCGATGGCGGCACCCGGGCCGCGCAGCGTTACTCGGTCGGGGATTACGCGGGCGCCGCCCAATCCTGGCACCAGGCCTCGGTGAAGCTTGCGTCGCTTGAGAAACGACTGCCGCAGGCCTTGAAGGACGCGGTAGAGCGCGGCCAGGCGGCGCTCGCGGATGCGAAGACCGGGGCAGCGCGCGAGGCATTCGGGCTCGCGCTCGCAATCCAGCCCGGTCATCCGCCCGCAAAAGCAGGACTGGCGCGCGCAGACCGGTTCGACAAGGCGCTGGCGGTCATGGACCGGGCGCTCGCGGAGGAGCAGGCCGGCCGCGTTTCAGCCGCCGAGGCCGGCTTTCGCCAAGCGCTGGCGATCGACTCCGCCGCGCCGGGCGCGGCGGAGGGCATCGAAAGGCTGAGCGCGAGCCGCAGCGCCGACGCGTTCTCAGTCGCGATGTCGCGCGGTTTCGCCGATGCCGCCGCCGGGCGGAATGACGAGGCGCGGGCGGCTTTCGGCCAGGCACTGGCGCTGCGGCCCGGATCGCGCGAAGCGAAGGACGCGATCGCGGCGCTCGACCAGGGGCAGCGGGCCTCGGCCCTCAACCTGCTCGAAGCGCGCGCGCGTACCGCCGAGAGCGCCGAGCGCTGGGACGAGGCGCTCGCGGCCTGGCGCGAAGCCGGAACGCTCGAGCCTTCCCTCGAATCCGCGCGCGACGGCCTCGCGCGGGCGACGCCTCGGGCGGAACTGCAACGGCGCATCGACGCACTGAATGCGAGTCCGGAGCGGCTTTGGATTCCGGAGGGGCGCGCGGAGGCGCGGAGCCTCATCGCGACCGCAGCCGCCGCCGGCAATCCGCGGGAACGCCTCGCCGCGTCGGCGCGCCAGCTCGAGCGGATTGCGGCGGCGGCGCAATCGCCGGTGCGGCTGCGGCTCGAGTCGGACGGGCTTACTCAGGTCGCGATCTATCGCGTCGGGCAATATGGAACATTCTCCGCGCGTGACGTGGAGCTGTTGCCCGGGCGTTACACGGTCGTCGGCACCCGGACCGGGTACCGCGACGTGCGGCGCGAAGTGGTGTTGCCGCCGGGCGTCGCGCCCACCGCGGTGATCGTGCGATGCGAGGAGCCGATTTGAACGAATTCTGGCTCGAGGACCCGCTCGGCGAGCGCAAGCTGCGGCCGTCCGACTTGCCGCTCACCGTCGGCGGGCCGGGCGCGGCGGTCGTCATACCGGGCTGCAAGCCGGGCGAGATTCGCGCGCGCGTTGCGCTCACCACCCGGGGACTCTCGATAACGCCGGAGCCGGGCGCGGGTCCGGACGCGCTCGACGGCGTCAGCATCGCGCTCGAAGACCGGGGCGATCGCTCGACGATCGTCGTGCGCCACCGCGGCGTCGCGAATGTCACGCGCCCGCCCCAATTCGAGGGCACGGCCGCGGATTCCGCCGATGCGAGGGACCGGTTGCCGATCGCGGTCGTGGACTTCCAGCCGCGCGCGCTGAAAGCCATGCGCCCGCCGGCGGCGCGGAACTGGACGAGGCCCGCGCGCTGGGCTGCTGCCGCGGTGGTGGTCGCCGCGCTCGGCTATCTGTTCGCGGCGACCGCGGTCGAAGTCACGACGAGCCCTGAGGCGGACCTCGACGGCGTCAACTTCGCGGGCACGGCCTGGGACATCGGCTTCGGCGGACGCTACCTGGTGCCGCCCGGAAAATACGAGTTGCGCGTCGAAGCCGAGGGATTTGCCGAGGCGCGTCAGGCGGTCGAGATCGGCAGGAATTCAGGACAGCGCCTGGTCGTCGCGCTCGAGCGGCTGCCGGGACGGGTGGCCTTCGACACGGGCGCCGTGGCGGCAAGCCTCGCAGTGGATGGCGCGCCGGTCGGGCCGCTGCCCGGGGAGTACGAGCTGCGCGCGGGCACGCGCGAGCTCGCGATCAGCGCGCCGCGCCATGCCGAGCAAACCGTCCGCCTGGAAGTCGTGGGCGGGGGCGAGCGCCAGGAGCTCAAGATTGCCCTTGAGCCGATTTACGCGCGGATCACCGTGACGAGCGTTCCCGCGGGCGCGACGGTCTGGGTGGACGACCGCGAACTGGGCGTGACGCCGCTCGAGACCCAGCTCGACGCCGGGCGTTACACGCTCGCGATCGTCCATCCCGAATTCCGCCGATTCGAGAGCCCGCTGACCGTGGTCGCGGGGAAGCCGCTCGCGGTCGGGCCGGTCGAGCTTGGCATGCCGGACGGTCGCCTGGTCGTGCAGAGTCGTCCTTCGGGTGCCGACGTCAGCATCGGCGGCCGCTACCGCGGGCGCACGCCGCTCACGGTTGGTGTGCCGCCGGGCATGCCGCAGGACGTCTTGCTGACGCTGGCGGGTTACGCGCCTGCGACGCAGAGCGTCTCCGTCGAGAGCCGCGCGGAGCGCAGGCTGTCCGTCGACCTGAAGGCCGTGCTGGGCGACGTCCGAGTCACCGGCGAGCCGGCGGACGCGATCCTCTATGTCGACGGCGCTTCGCGCGGGCCGGCGAACCAGACGCTCTCGCTTTCCGCGGCACCGCACGTCTTCGAGGTGCGGAAAGCGGGCCTCGAGCCACACCGCGCGACGATCACTCCGCGCGAGGGCCAGACGCAGGTCGTCGAGTACAAGCTGCGGACTGCAAGCGAAGCGCGCGTCGCCGGCATGCCGGCGACGCGCTCGACCTCGATCGGCCAGGCGCTCGTGCTCGTGAACGGCGGGCGCTTCACGATGGGCAGCCCGCGCCGCGAACCGGGCCGCCGCTCCAACGAAACCGAGCGCGTCGTCGAGTTGAAGCGGCCGTTCTACATCGCGCGCTTCCAGGTGACGAATCGCGAGTTCCGCGAGTTCCGCGCGGATCATCTCTCGGGGATCTTCAAGGACGAGACGCTCGACCTCGAGCGCCAGCCTGCCGCGCGTATCACCTGGCAGGATGCCGCGGCCTTCTGCAACTGGCTTTCCGAGCGCGACAAGCTGCCTCCGGCCTACGCGCGCCGCGGCGATCGACTCGAGCTGGTAGAGCCGATGACGACCGGCTATCGCCTGCCAACCGAGGCGGAATGGGAGTTTGCCGCGCGCTTCGACGGCAGCCGCGCGACGCGCAAGTACCCCTGGGGGAACGACCTGCCAGTGCCCGCACGCTCGGGCAACTGGGGCGACGCGACGGCGATCTACCTCACGCCTACGACGATCTCGGGCTACGACGACGGGTATCGCGTCGCCGCACCGGTTGGAAGCTACGCGGCGAATCCACTCGGGCTGCACGACCTCGGGAGCAATGTGCTCGAATGGACACTTGATCGTTACTCGATCTACGTCGTCGGTCCCGATTACACGTCGACGGACCCGGTCGGCCCGAAAACGGGCGAGAGCTACGTGATCCGCGGCGCGGGCTGGCTCACGGGCAAGATTCCGGAATTGCGCCTCGCCGTGCGCGATTCGGGCGCGGCGGCAAGGCCCGACTTGGGCTTCCGGATCGCGCGATACGCGGAGTGAGTGAAATGAGATGGCTGATCGCGATCGTCGCTTTGTTGCTGGTCCTCGTCGCCTCGGCGATCGAGGCGCCGAAACCCGCTCCCGGAGCGGCACCGGCCAAGGAGGATCCCTCGAAGGATCAGCCGGCCGAATCGCCGCCGGCCGCGCCCGCGGAAGACGTGCCCGCGGAGGAGCAGCCCGCCGGCGATGCGTCGAAGACGCCTGACGCCGCGGCTCCGGACGAGGACGAAGAAGAACTGCCGCCGCTGCCACCGGGCACGGTGCCCTCGGGCCCGCCTCCCGACCGGTTCAACCCGACCGAGAAGGTGCGCGCGGACTTTCCCGTCTCATTTCCGATCGACATCTGAGGATTTCATGAAGACCCGCTATCCGAAGGAGTTTCTGTACAGCCTGGGGTCCCTGCTGGCCGCCGCGATCGTGATTCACGCGATCTGGACGGTTTGGGTGAGGCCCGGCGCACAGGCGGTGCTCGCGGTCCAGGCCGAATCGATGCGCAAGGACCCGAACTACGTTCCCGAGCGGTCGATGTTCGTGATCATGAAGGACTGGGAACAGGAGAGTTGCGTGATCCTGATGATCTGGGCGCTCGCGATGATCGGCTTCAAGAATCGCACGACGCGGCGCGAGCAGGAGCTGCTCGACAGCGATCCAGTGCGCGTGCCGGAGGGCATGCGGATCCTGCCGGAGGACACGCGCGAGTACGTTCGCCAGCTCGAGTCGCTGCCCGGCGAGCAGCAACAGTCCCTGATTGTGCGCGCCTCCAAGGCGGCCCTCGCCCGCTTCGGAGCGACGCGAAATGTCCAGGACGTCTCGGAGGCGGGTCACGCGGTCTGTGCCGCGGAAGCCGAGCGCCTCGATTCGGAATTGTCGATGCTGCGTTACATCGCGTGGGCGATACCCGCCATCGGATTCATCGGGACCGTGCGAGGCATCGGCGATGCGCTGGCGGAGGCGCACAAGGCGGTGACCGGGGACATTTCGGGAGTGACCGAGGGCCTCGGCGTCGCGTTCAATTCGACACTCGTCGCGCTGCTCCTCTCGCTCGTGCTGATGTTCCTGCTGCACCAGCTGCAGCTGGCTCAGGAGCGGCTGGTGCTGGACGCAGAGATCTATCTCGACAACCGCGTGTTGCGCAACCTGCAGGTCCGTTGACCATGGCGACAGTTGGCTTCGAAGTCGTCGATGCGGCGGTGATCGCGGTCCGCGAAGGCGTCCGCGCCGCCGCGAGCCCCGGCGTGGCGCTGCTCGCGCAGGGCGGGCCGATCGTCGGCGAGCCGGCGGTGGCCGCCGCGAGGCTCCAGCCCGTGCTCGCCTCCGACCGCTTCTGGTCGGACCTCGCGCCCGACTCCTTCGCCGGAACGGCGGAGCAGTCGATGTCTCATGCGGAGCTCGCGCATGCGCACCTGCAGGGAATCTGGCGCTCGATCGCGGAGGCGGGCGACGATGCCGTGTTCGCGCTGCCGGGCTCGATGCGCCTGCACCAGGCCGGGCTTCTGCTCGGCATCGCCCGGCGCATCGGAATTCCGGTCGCAGGGGCCGTCGATTCCGCCGTCGCCGCCTGCGCGGGGCTCGCCACTCGCCCGGTGGTGCTGCACTTGGACGTGCAGCTGCACCAGTCGGTGCTGACCGAGCTGGACGGCGAAACGGTCATGCGCCGGCGGCGCGTGGAGATCGCGCCGCGCGCCGGCCTCAAGGCGATGTACTCGGCCTGGTCACAGCTCGTCAGCGAAGCGATGGTGCGGCGCACGCGATTCGACCCGCTGCACCAGGCGTCCAGCGAGCAGCAGTTGTACCAGCGCCTGCCGGATTGGCTCGCCGTGCTGTCGGCGCAGGAATCTGTCGACGCCACCGTCGACGGAGAGGCCGGCGCGTTCAGCGCCACGGTGCGGCGCGAGCAGTTCACGCTGGCGGCCGAGGCCTGGTACGCGCAGATCGGCGAGCTCGTGCGCGGCATCCATCGCGCCGACGAACCGGCGACCCTCGTTATTTCCTCGCGCGCTTCGCTGTTGCCGGCTCTCGGCGAGCGCCTCGCGGCGCAAGGCGGGATGGAGCTCGCGCGACTCGCGGAGACAGCGGCGGCCGCGGGCGCGGCCGGGCGCGTGGACGAGATCGGTCCCGGCGATCCTCCGGCGCTCGTGACCGCGCTCGCGCGAACGCACGCATCCGCGGGCCGGGCGCCGAGGCGCGGCGGCAGGGCCGCCGCGACCCACGCGATACTCGCCGGCCGCGCGCACGCGATCGACGAGCGGCCGCTCGTGATCGGCGCGGGCGACGGCGATGGCAGGCGCGTCGCGCTCGCGGGGGCAGTGGAAGGCGTCTCGCGAACCCATTGCACGCTCCTGCGCCAGGCCGGCCGCTCGATCGTGCGCGACCACAGCCGGTACGGAACCTTCGTGAACGGCATTCGTGTCGAAGGTGAATCGGAACTCGGCGCCGGAGATCGATTGCGCGTCGGATCGCCGGGTTTCGTGTTCGAGCTCGTGGCGGCGGAGTGAGCTGACCGGTGGCGCGGCGCCAGACAACCACGTTCAGCATGTCGTTCCTGGACGTGATTTCCTGCGGCTTCGGCGCGGTCGTGCTGTTCTACACGATCATCAGCGCGCAGGCGGGGCTGTACCGGATCAAGGAGACGACCGATCTTTCGGCCGAGGCCAAAAAGCTCGAGCAGGAAGTGATCGACGGCTACAAGCACCTGGCGGAACTGCGCAACGCGCTCGAGTCCACCGAGGACCGCAAGGTCCGCGCGGTCGGCCTGTCCCGGGAGGTGATGGAGAGGCTGAAGATGACGGAGGAGGAGCTGGCGCGCTTCGAGCACGACACGCTCGCCCGACGCGAAAGCCTCGAGCGCCTGAAGGCGGACCTCAAGTCGCTCGAGGAGAGCACGCGCCGTCTGAAAGAAGCCGCGCCGCCCGAGCGCACGAGCCCCGTGCCGATCGTCGACAAGCAGCAGCTCGTGACGCTTCGTGTCGACGGCAAGCGCGTGCTGGTGCTCGTCGATGCCTCGGCGAGCATGCTCGACGAGACGGTCGTCAACATCATCCGGCTGCGCAACATGCCGCCGGAGCGCCGCATCGCCTCGGGCAAGTGGCAGCAGGCGGTCAACACGGTCGAATGGATGGCCTCGCGCCTGCCGGATACGACGCAATTCCAGATTTACGCCTTCGACACCGCGCCCCGGGCGCTTGTGGAAGGCAGCGCCGGCCGCTGGCTCGATGCACGCGATTCCGCCCAGATTGAGAAGGCGCTCTCGGTGCTCCGGACCACGGCGCCGACCGGCGGGTCAAGCCTGCAGAACGCGTTCTCCGTGATCAAGACGCTGGACCCGGCACCCGACAGCGTGATCGTCGTGACCGACGGCCTGCCGACGCAGGGCGACAAGCCGCCGCTGATGCGCACGCTCGTGACCATGGAGCAGCGCGAGGACCTCATGCAGGACGCGGTGAAGTCGCTGCCGCCCCAGCCGCCGCGGATCAGCGTCGTGCTGCTGCCGATGGAAGGGGACCCGTCCGCGCCCATCTTTTTCTGGCGCCTCGCGCGCTCGACCGGGGGCGGATTCCTGAGCCCGGCGAAGGACTGGCCATGAAGCGCCGCACGCGCCGCGACACCGAGACCTTCAGTATGTCCTTCCTCGACTGCATCTGCTGCGGCTTCGGCGCGATCATCCTGCTGCTCGTGCTGAACGAATCCGGCGAGCCGATCCAGCTCGAACAGTCGAAGAAGGATCTCGACGCGCAGATCGTCAAGTACGAGAAGGAGGTCTTCGACATCCGCGGCCTGGCGGTCCTGCTCGAGCGCGAGCTGCGCGCGCGAATCGAGGAGTTGAGCGAGGAGCAGAAGCGCCTCGCTCGTCTGCGCGGCGACCTGTCGTCGATCGAGGGCCAGCACAAGGCGAGCACGGAGGAGGAGGACGCGCTGAAGAAGCTGAACGAGACGCTCGCCGAGGCGCGCAAGACCTTGATCGACGAGACGCGCGAGATGCAGAAGAGCGGCCGCCAGCAGGTCTACAACCAGCCGGTCGCGGGCGTGCCGATCGACAGCGAGTACGTCATCTTCATCGTGGACACGTCGGGCTCGATGCAGTCGCAGAACTGGCGCTATGCGGAGCAGAAGCTCGGCGAAGTGTTGAATATCTACCCGAAGCTCAAGGGCATCCAGGTCATGGACGACGAGGGCGGGTACATGTTTAACGAGTACCGTGCCAAGTGGATCCCGGACTCGCCGGCGCGCCGCAAGGCGATCCTCGACCGCTTCCGCAACTGGCAGGCGTTCTCGAACTCCAGCCCCTCCGAGGGCATCATCGCCGCGGTGCGAACGTTCTGGACGCGCGAGCACCCGATCAGCATCTACGTGTTCGGCGACGAATTCACCGGCCCGTCGATCCAGGAAGTGGTCGATACGGTCGACCGCATCAACCGATCGGCAAAATCGGGTGAGAGGCTGGTCCGCGTCCATTCGCTCGGGTTCCCGATCCCGGGCCAGTATCCCCAGCACACGAGCATGCGCTTTGCCACGCTGATGCGCATACTTTCAGCCCGGAACGGCGGTGTGTTCGTCGGCCTGCCCGAAGGAAACGCAGACGCCTTGCGACGGAGCAACCGATGACCATGACGTTCTGCCGCCGCGCGCTCGCGGCCCTTGGCCTCGGGCTCCTGTCGGCCTGCACGGCAACGCGCCTTACGACGCAGGCGCAGCTGCCGCCGCCGCTCATCGAACAGCTGCCGGTCCGCGTCGGCGTCCACTACTCGAAGGAATTCCGCGAGTACGTGCACCGCGAGACGCGCGGAACGATCGATTACGAGGTCACGCTCGGGCCCGCGCACGTGACGAACCTCGACTGGCTGCTTAAGGCCATGTTCCGGGACATCGTGCCGGTCGAGGACCCGACGCGCGTGTCGGGCATCGCGCCGCCACTCGCCTTCGTGCTCGAGCCCAGGTTCGAGGAATTTTCCTTCCTGACGCCCAAGGACGTCGCGGGCGAGGCCTTCATCGTGACGATCCGCTACCTGCTCACGCTCTACGACGGCGGCGGCGCGCGTGTCGATTCGTTCACGCTGACCGGCTACGGGCGCGAGAAGGCGCATACGCTCGCCAGCAAGGAGCCGCTCGCGATCGCGACACAGCGCGCGATGCGCGATGCCGGCGCGAAGATCGCCGTCGAGCTGACCGACCAGGAGTCCGTGCGGCTGCTGCTTCGCGGTGCGGGAAGCCCCCTGCCGGTGTCGCCACCCGCGCCTCCGGAAACCCTGAAGGTGCCCGAGGGGAATCCGCCATTCAGCGAGCCGCCTCCTCGCGCAAAGCCGACCGTGGAATCAACGCCCGTGGACGAGCCGCCGGAGGAGGAGCCGGAGACACCGCCGCCGCCGGCCGAGGAGACGCCGCCCTCAGGTTCCGGCGTTTGAGTTCTTTCCGGTCGCCGGATCCTTGTCGGCGGCCGTGGTCGTCGTCGGCGCGCTCGTGGCTGGATCGTATTCCTGGTACCACTCGCTCGTAAACGTGACGCCCGCGGTGGAGACGGGCTTGCCCTCGGAGAAGCGAGGGCTGTAGATCGCCTTCGACACCGCGCGGCGCGAGTAGGAAAGCTGGGTCTCGTCCATGTCCGTGGAGACGACCGTGATTTGCTCGGTCAAGCCGGTTTCCGCAACGATGAAGCTGAAGACGGTCTTGCGGATCACGTACTGCCCGGAGAGCGTGTTGAGCCCGCGGCCCGCCGAAACCGGCGGGCGGTAGAAAACCATCCGCGGCGCCTTCATGGGATTGCCCGCGAGCGGATCCGCCGCTGCCTGCGCTTCGAAAATTCCGGCGGCCTCTGCGTAGTACGGGGTCGAAATCGTCGGCCGCGCCATGGCCTGGAACCAGTCGCCGAGCTCGATCAGCGCCTCCGTCATCAGCTCCTTGGGCGGGTCCGGCTGCGAGCGCAACAGTTCCAGCGCGGTCTGCGCGGCCTTGAGCCCGGTGCGGTCGGTCGTCGGCGGCGGGACGCGAGATTCGCGATAGACCTGGCCGATCGCCTCGCCGGTTACTTCGTCGCGGGCCGGCGGCTGGGTCTCGAGCGATTCAGGATCCATCGTGTACTGCATCCGGTGTGTGCGCGCGATTCCCACCAGCGCCTTGATTGCCGACGGGTTGTATCCGCCCTTCTGCATCGCGACGTCGCGCGCCCGCAGGTACATCATCCGTGCGGCGATGAATTCCTGGAGCCCCTCGTAGAAGTCGGCCAGCTCGAGCAGCGTCGGGAGCGTGCGCGCGTCGCCGTAGCCGTAGTTCTGCTCGGCGATCTTGAGCGCGTACATGCGCTCCCGCTCGGCACCGCTGAAATCGTTCATTGCGTAACGGCTGGCCGCGGCCTGTTCGATGAGCGGCAGCTGCTGGAGGTTGAAGAGGCCGTCCGCTCGCCGGCTCACGGCGAGCGCGCGATCGAACAGTTCCGACGCGACTTCGTGCTGGTCCTGCGCGACGTATACGGCGCCGAGTCCAGCGAGCGGCACGACCAGGCGCCGCGATGAAATGCCTTGCGTTGCCTCGAGCAGCTCGAGCGATTGGTGATAGCTCGCCGCGGCGCCCGAGTAGTCGCCGATCTGGTACTGCGTGGCGCCCAGGTTGTTATAGGCGATGGGAAGCTCGTGGTCGCGCTCGCGATCCTGCTCGGAAAGCTCGACCACTCGCTTGGCATGAGGGAGGGCTTCCTCGAAGCGCTCAGTCTCATAAAGGCTGCGGAATTGCTGGTAGGCCTCCATGCGCGAATCCTGCGCGAGGATCTTGAGCTGCTGGCGCGGCGCCGCGGGCTTCGCGGGGACTTGCGACGCCGTCGCCTCCGGCAGCGGCTGCGCGGACGCCTCGGCCGGCGTCGCAGCGGGTATCGTGGCCGGGACGGCGGGTGGATTCGTGACCGCGCCAGGCGGGGGATTCGCAGGGGTGCCGGATAGCGGATCCGGGAGCGGCCCCGCAGGCGGAGTCGCGGCCAGGTCCTCTGAGGCTTGGGTCGGCGGCGGTGCGGGCGGCTCTGAAAGCCCGCTCTCGGCGGGCGTGGTAGCGAGCAACAGGACAGCGAGCACCGGGGTCATGCTGCGACGATAGACCATCGATCCGGGGTCGTGTTCCCCGCTCTGGGGCAACCGCCTCATCCGTCGCCCTCCCGCTCGAAGACCGCGATCAGGCCTCCGGCACAGAGGGCGAGCAGCGGGTCCGTGATCTCGGCGGTCTGGCCCGGCAGCCACGTCTGCAGCAACTCGATCGCGAATACGGCGCCGGCGCCGAGGCTCGTCGCCGCGAGGACCGGGAGGCCCGCTTGCGCGAGCAGCCAGACGAGCGCGCCGTTCATGAAGCAGCGCAGGAACATGTCGGCCAGGTTGGCCGCGCGGTACTGCGTCAGGGACTCGCCGAAAGGCAGCAGGGCGAAGCGATCCGGGGCGAGCTGGAAGTCGAACGGAGCGAGGCCCTGGAACGCGATCAGCAACACGATCGTCGCTGCGAGCAGCCGGGCGGCGATCACGCGCGGCAGGCGCGCGAGCGCCGGCGCGAGGGCGAGCGCCGCCGCCATCCCGGCAACCTCGGCCAGCTCGACGCCCATGCCGGCGAACAGGACGCGGCCAGCGAGCACGACGCCCATCGAGCCGGAGGCTAGCGCCGTCGCGCGGCCCGGCACGAGCCGTTCGCTCGCGAAGTGCAGCGCCAGCCATGCGAGCAGGTGGGTCGCGAATGCGGCGGGCGCCGGCCAGCCGGCGCTCGCGAGCGGCGCGAAGCTTGACGCCCACTCGGCGGGATCCAGGACCGGCGCGAATGGCGCGAGGCGGTACCCGATCCACGAAAAGAGGAGCGCCGCCGCGACCGGATGGTGCAGCAGACCGGCGAGCTGCGAGGAATGCAGGCGCTGTCGCGTGCGCGCGAGCGCGAGCGCGAGGCAGGCGCCGGCGAAGGCGCCGACCGTATTGCAGGTGAAGTCGGCGAGGCTCGAGACGCGCCGCGTCTCGTAGAGCTGGGCGAACTCGATCGCATAGGAAAGCGCGGCGGAGATCAGCGTCGCCGCGACGACGGCGATGGCGCTGCCGAAACGAGGGGCGAGCAGCCAGGCGATGCAGGTGCCGAGCGGGAGGTAGAGCAGGACATTCGCGGCGACGTCGCTTCGGGTCATGCCGGCCTGCGGCAGCTCGCCGAGCCGCTCGATCGGGCCCGCGCCGTCCAGCGAAAAGCTGAAGGGATAGAGCGAGCCGAAGACGATGAGGAACGTGATTGCGGCGAGCAGCCAAGTCGCGATGCGACGATCGTGAGCGATCACGCGCTCACCCGAGCCGCACGGAGCGGCGCAGTGCGAGGATCTCCTCGTTGCGGAGCGCGCGGAAATGGCCGGTGGGCAGGCGGCCCAGCTGGAGGCTGCCGAGCGCAACGCGCTCGAGGCCCCGGACCTTGGCGCCGACCCGCGCGAACAATCGCCGGATCTCGCGGTTCTGGCCTTCGGCGAGCGTGACCGAGACGAGCGAGAGGTCGCCGCGGCGCCGGTCCTTCATGCGCTTCAGCACGCGAACCAGCTGCATGCGCGCGCGCTTGGCGCCGCCCTGTGGCGAGCTGGTGTCGGCGAGGTACATGCCCTTCGACAACTGCGCGAGCGCGCCGTCCGGCAGGGCGCCCTGCACCGTGACGCGGTACTCCTTGGTGATCCCCGAGCTCGGATGCGCGAGACGATGGGCGAGCTCGCCATCGTTGGTGAGGAGCACGAGGCCGGTCGAGTCGGAATCGAGGCGGCCGACCGGGTAGACGCGATCGCCCTGCGGCACCGCGGCGCTCACGAGGTCGACGACGTTCGCGCGCCCGCCCGGGTCGCGCGCAGTCGAAATGACGCCGCGCGGCTTGTTGAGCATCAGGTAGAGCCGCGCGCGCGCGCGCGGACCTTGGTGGCCGTACAGGTCGACGACTTCGCCGTCGAACTCGATGAGGTCACGCGCGGGATTGACGAGGCAGGGCAATTCGAAGACGCGCCGGCCGTTGACCCGCACGCGGCCCGCGCGGATCGCGAACTCCGCGTCGCGGCGCGAGGAGACGCCCGCGTCCGCGAGCACCTTTTGCAGGCGCTCTCCCGTCTGCGGGTGCTCGCCCTTCCGCAGGCGGTCCCTGTTTTCCGCAGGCGGCGGGGTTTGATTGCGGTCGCGAAATCTCGGGTCGTGCATGATCCGGCTCGCGGGCCCCGGCGGGCCCCAAGCCATCGATCATAGAAAATCGGGCCTGGGCTGGCACGGCCGGTCGCGGCCGCGCCCGTGGATCAACCGACCTTGGCGCCCGGCTTCAGTACCCAGACCTTGCACCAGCCCTGGGCCTTGACGTCCTTGCCGGGGAAGATGTTGCAGGGGCCTTCCGCGGCGCCGGCCTTGCCCGTGTACTGCATGCAGTTCGAGCACAGCTGGCCCGGCTTGTAGTTCGGGTTCGCCTGCGCGTTGACTTTTTTCGCGTCGGCCACGTAGCCGAGCGATTTCGCGGTCGCGTCGGACTCCGACAGCGACTCGGCGCTCGCGGACCCTGCGAGCAGGCTCGCGGCCGGCACGGCGGCGATGCCCGCGACGGCGCCAAGCAGCAGCTGCCGGCGGGAAAGCTTTTCGTCCGTCATTGGAGATTCCTCATGGCTCCCGGCATCCCGCCGGATCGCCCGCGATTCTCGCAATTCCTTTTCGCCGCTGCATCGAATGAGAACCATTCGTAACGGTCGCCCGGCGGCGCGCGGTCGATTTGTTAGACTCGCCGCGGGCCTGTAGCTCAGTGGTTAGAGCAGGGGACTCATCTTTTTTCGGGAAAGGTGCCCCGGCCCCGAAAGGGACCGGGTGGACGGGACGAATTCAGGGAAACCTTCCAGCGCAGGGCGGCTGATGGCAATCCTGAGCCGAGCCGGCGGTGCACCGCCGGAAGGTGCAGAGACTACCTGAGGGCTTCAAGTGCCCTTGATGACAGGCGAGAGCGTCCCGCACCCTCATCGGCCTACCGGCCGCGGGTGAAGAGATAGTCCGCGCCCACCGGAAACGGCGGGACCACGCGAATCCCTTGGTCCTGGGTTCGAATCCCAGCGGGCCCACCAATTCCGGGTTCATTCCGGACACCGCCGCCCGCGTGGCCTAAATGCGACAAACCTCCGGGACTTGCGGTAATTACTTAATGCGGAGACACTCTTAGGCACAACATCGCCCGGAGAGACGGGCAAGAAACAGGGGCAGGAGCATGAACAGGATCATCCGGTTGCGACCCGCGTCGCTCGTCGCGAGCGCCGTGGCGCTCGTCCTCGCGCAGAGTGCCTTCGCGCAGGAAACGACCGCGCTCGGCGAAATCACGGTCACGGCGCGCAAGCGCGCCGAATCGCTGCAGGACGTTCCATTCGCGGTCAGCGCGCGCACGGGCGACGCCCTGGCGGCGGCCGGCGCGACGAATATCGAGGACGTGTCGCGCAACATCGCGGGCCTCTCGGTCCAGAACCTCGGCCCGGGCCAGAGCCAGGTGGGCATCCGCGGCATTTCCGCGGGCAAGACCGACCGCGACCTGCCCGGCGTCAAGGAGCAGGTCGGCGTGTACATGGACGAGTCCGTGATCTCGCTGTCGCTCTTCACGCCGGACCTGGACCTTTACGACCTCAACCGCGTCGAGGTGCTGCGCGGGCCGCAGGGCACGCTGTTCGGCTCCGGCTCCCTGTCCGGCACTGTGCGCTACATCAGCAACCAGCCGGACGTTTCCGACGACTACGGCAACGTGGAGCTCGGCGGCAGCAGCATCGACGGCGGCGACACGGGCTACGACGCGCGCGGGATGATTAACATCGCGCTCGGCGACCGCCTGGCGCTGCGCGTGGTCGGCTATTTCGCCGACCTGCCGGGCTACATCGACGCGGCCCAGCCCGACGGCACCGTGATTGACGACGTCAACAGCGGCGAGCGAACGGGTGGCCGCTTGGCCCTGCGCTTCGAGCCGACCGACAACATCGCAATCACGCCGCGCATCATCTACCAGGATGTCACGATCGACGGCTACAACCGCGAGGACATTTACAACATCCTCGGCAACGAGTTCACGACGACTGAGCCGGCCGTGGATCTCAGCGAGCGTGAGCAGTTCACGCAGTTCAGCGAGCAGTTCGCCGACCAATTCATGCTCGGCGACCTGACGATGGAATTCGACCTCGGCGGCGTGGTGCTGACGTCCGTCAGCTCATACACGGACCGCGAGATCCTCGTGTTGCGCGACGCATCCCAGCTGACCGGCAGCGTGACCTTCGACCTCGGCGGCAACTCCGCGCAGATCCGGACCAATTCGGCGCTGCGCGACGGCACGACCGTCGACGTGTTCACGCAGGAGCTGCGCCTCGCCTCGGATTACGAGGGCCGCTTCCAGTGGGTGGTCGGCGGCTTCTACAGCGACATCGACCGCGAGTACGGCCAGACGCTGGTGACGCCCGGCTACGACGACATCATGATCGACGTGCTCTGCGGCGGGCCGCCGAACTGCGGCGTCACGAGCGCAGACCTCGGATCGCCGGATGACACGCCGTTCTTCTCGCGCATCCCGTATACGTTCGAGCAGACGGCATTTTTCGCCGAGGGTTCGTTCGATATCACGGAGCGCTTCAACGCGACGCTCGGCGCGCGCTACTACGACTTCACCGAGGACCGGGTGCTTTATTTCGGCGGCCTGTTCGCGGACAGCGACGGCCTGCCGACCGAGCCGACCAACGGACCCGGCTCGACGAGCGACGACGGTGTCCTGCCGCGCGTCCTCCTGTCCTACGACATCAGCGACAACGTGCAGCTGAATGCGCAAGCCTCCGAGGGCTTCCGCCTCGGCGGCATCAACGACCCGCTGAACGTCCCGCTGTGCACCGCCGAGGATCTCGCGACCTTCAGCGGTTTCGACAGCTTCGACAGCGAATCGCTCTGGAACTACGAGCTCGGCGCGAAGATCTCGTTCGGCGGCGGGCGCGGGCAGTTCAACATCGCGGCCTTCCATGCCGACATCTCGGATTTGCAGCTTCCCGTCGTCGCGGGTACCTGCTCGTCCCGAATCCTGTTGAACGTGCCGGAAGCGCACTCGACGGGCGTCGAGGTCGAGCTGTCCGCAGCGCCGACCGATCGCTTCGACTTCGGCGTCTCGGCAACCTACACGGAATCCGAGCTCGACAGCACCGTGATCGTGCCGGTTGGCGGCGTGCCCACGGTCATCGCGAACATCGTCGAGGGCAACCGCCTGCCGTCCGTGCCCGAGTTCCAGTTGTCGGCGAATGCGACCTACACCTGGCCGTTCACTGAGCGGCTCGATGGCTTCATCACCGGCACCTACCAGCACGTCGGCAGCCGCTACACGCAGAACGGCGACCAGGCGCCGGGATTCGACACGTTCACGCTTCGTACCTTCGGCGCGCCGTCGGTCCCGACATTCACGTTCGACCCGCTGTTGCCGGCCTACGACATCGGCAACCTCCGGTTCGGCGTGCGCGGCGACGATTGGGAGGCCGCGCTGTTCGTCAACAATGTCGCCGACGAGAACGCCCGGCTCGCGCTCGACCAGGAACGCGGCCGCTTCGCGCGCGTCGGCTACCTGGTGAACCAGCCGCGGACCTTCGGCGTTACATTCCGCAAGGACTTCGGTGGCGAGGAGCCGGTCGCGGCCATGCCGCCGCCGCCACCTCCGCCGCCGCCCGCGCCGCCGCCGCCCCCGCCGCCGCCACCGCCGGGTGACGCGGACAAGGACGGCGTCACGGACGACAAGGACCGCTGCCCGAACACGACGATTGGCGTCGCGGTGGATGCGATCGGCTGCTTCAGGGAAGTGACGCTGCGCGGCTTGCTGTTCGACACGAACTCGGCCGAGCTCTCGGCAGACGCCAAGCGCCAGATCGACGGCGCCGTTGCGCAGTACAAGACCTTGCCGCCGGACGTCGCCGCGCAGACGCGCGTGACGATCGAAGGCCACACGGACAACACGGGTTCCGAGGCCTACAACCTGACGCTCTCCGAGAAGCGGGCGAACATCGTTCGCGACTACGCCGTAAGCCAGGGCATCGCCGCTTCCACCGTCACGGTGGTGGGCAAGGGCGAGGCCGAGCCGACGGACAGCAACGATAACGCCGCGGGCCGGGCCAACAACCGCCGCGTGGTGATCAAGGCGACGCGCTGACGCCTCGCCGCTGAGATCGAGGCCGGCCCCTTGCCCGGGGCCGGCCTTTTTTATGACCGGAATCCGGGGTTTTCCCGCTTAAAACGGGCCGTTTGTCATATTTTTGCGCCCCGCGTCACGTTCGTGTTGCGCGCAGTTTGTCACTGTCCTCGGACCACAGTCCGGCCCCGGAACGCATCGCCTTGTCCAGATACCGGAAAATCCCAGTTGCAGAGCTCGCGGTCGGGATGTACGTCGCCGAACTCGACCGGCCCTGGCTCGAGACGCCGTTCCTGTTCCAGGGGTTCTACGTCAACAATGACGAAGAGCTGGCTGCGGTGCGCAGCCACTGCCGGCAGATCGTCATCGACACTCGCGTCGACGAAGAGCGCCCGGCGGCCCCACCCGCGCCGCGCCCGGTGCGCCGGCCCGCCGAGGCGATGCGCGAGCTGAAGGACGAGATCAAGCAGGCCTCGGGCATCCACGTCGCGGTCTATGCCTCGGTCGAGCAGGTGATGGGGGAGCTCAAGAGCTCGGGCAAGCTGAACGTGCACCAGCTCGAGGCCGCAGTGCTGCCGATGGTGGACAGCGTGCTGCGCAATCCCGCGGCGATGTCCTGCCTCATGCGCATCCGCAGGAAGGGCGGCTACCTCTATTCGCATTCGCTCGCCTCGTCCGTCTGGGCGACGGTGCTCGGGCGCGAGATCGGCCTCGAGCGCGACGCGCTGCGCGTCGTTGCGCTCGGCGCGATGCTGCTCGACGTCGGCAAGACGCGCATCCCGGAGGCGATCCTGGGCAAGCCGGGCAAGCTCGACGCCGGCGAGGTCAAGCAGATGCGCCGTCACGTGGAGCTTGGGCTCGAGATCGTGAAGGAGGCGGGCGTCGTCGACCCGCGCGTGCTCGACATGATTGCCCACCACCACGAGCGCCACAACGGCTCCGGCTATCCGGATGGACGGAAGGGCGGCGAGATTCCGGTCTACGGCCGCATCGCCGGTGTCGTCGACACCTACGACGCGATGATCACGTCGCGACCCTATGCCAGCACCCGGTCGTCCTATGGCGCGCTCCGGCAGCTGCGCTCGCTCGCCGGGACAGAGTTCCAGTCCGAACTGGTCGACCAGTTCACGCAGGCGATCGGCATGTTCCCGACCGGCACGCTCGTGCTCCTGAACACCGGCGAGGTCGCGGTCGTGACGGCGCAGAGCCGCATCCGCCGGCTGCGCCCGGAGATCATGATCATCCTCGACGCCGAAAAACAGCCGCTCGCGGACTACCGCGTGGTGGACCTGAACCAGGTCTCCGCGACGGCCGACGACCAGGCCTCGCTCTGGATCGAGCAGGGGCTCGAGCCGGGCGCATACGGTGTCGACCCGGCGGAGTACTACCTCAATTGACGCCATGATGTCAGCGCAGGTGGCGCAGCCTGGAAGCAGCGGGTATGCCGACTGCCTCGAGGCGATCCGTACGCGGCTCGCCGCCCGTGAAGCAAAGCTCTACGGCATCGCGGTGCTCGTCGTCTATGTGCACCAGCTCGAACGCCTGTTCGCGAGCGCCGGCCACGTGAATGCCGGGCGGATGCTCGACGAGCTGCGCAACCGGCTCACGCAGGTCTCGCGGCCCGGCGACTACTTCGCGCGCCTCGGCGACCGCAAGTTCGTCTTCGTGCTCTCGAACCTCAGAAACGAGGGACACGCGCTTCTGGCTGCGAACAAGGTGCTGCGTACGGGCGCCGAGCCGATTGCGTCAGGCGGCCAGCACGGCAACGTGCGGCTCTCGGTCGGCATCGCCATGTATCCCGGCCACGCGCGCACGCCCGAGGCGCTGATGCAATGCGCCGAGATCGCGCTGCTCGAGGCCTGGAAGACGCAGGCCGCGACCGTCGTCTACACCGACCGCAAGGCGGAGGAGCTCGTGGCCGGCTGGGACCTCGAGACCCAGCTCGCGAACGCCCTCGAGCATGGCGACCTCGTGCTGAACTACCAGCCGAAGCTCTCGCTGCCGAAGCTCGAAGTCGTGGGCGTCGAGGCGCTGATGCGCTGGAACCGGCCGGATGCGGGCAACGTGCCGCCGGAAATATTCATCGACGTGGCGGAGATGACGGGCCAGATCGATCCGCTGACCCGCTTCGCCTTCCACCGCGCGCTCCGCCAGCTCGGCGAATGGCCGAAGAATCTCAGCGCGCTCGGCGTCGCCGTCAACGTCACGCCCTCGATCATCTGCAACCCGGAGCTCGTGGACGTGATTCAGGGCGCCGCCGGGCTCTGGTCGGTCGACCTCGAGCGTCTCACGGTCGAGGTGACCGAGAACGCGCTGATGGTCGATCGCGAGCGCAGTCACCGCGTGCTGACCGAGCTCAGGGAAATGGGCGTCCGCATCTCGATCGACGATTTCGGGACGGGCTACTCGTCGTTGTCGTACCTCAAGCAGATACCGGCGGATGAGCTCAAGATCGACAAGTCGTTCGTGATCAACATGCTCGCCGACGAAGCCGACGGGCGCATTGTCGAGCAGATCGTGGCGCTCGGCCATTCGTTCAAGCTCGAGGTGGTCGCGGAAGGCGTCGAGCGTGCCGACGTGGCGGCGAAGCTCGCCGCCATCGGCTGCGACTACGCGCAGGGATTCCATTACGCGAAGCCGTTGACCCCGCAGGAATTGCCGGCCTGGATGCAGGAGTGGCGCAAGAGCCGCGGCTGAAGCCTGCGCGTCAGCTGTTGTCGTAGGGGTTGAAGCCCCCGAACTTGTCCTTCTTGCCGGCCTTTGACTTCGCGCTCTCCGCCTTCTCGTTCGGCGTCATGACCTTCCGCAGGATTTGGGTGCTGACGAGCGAAAGCTCCTCGGCCTTCTTGCGCGCCGTCTCGGTGAGCGGCGCCGCAGTCACTTCGGCGGAGCGCTTCGGCCCGTCGCCTGCGGGAACCGCCCGCTTGAGGTCCGCGTCGCTCAGGATCCGGAAATGTCCTGTCGCCGCGTCGCGCGCCAGGACGCCGTCCTTGCGGCCGGCCGCGAGCTTCCTGATTTCGCTGCGCGTCTTGCCGCCCTCGGTTTTCAGGATTTTCTCGAGCGCCGTCGTCGACACCAGCTCGAGCTCGACCGCTTCGACTCTGCCGAGCCATACCGAGCGACCGCGGTCGTCGGGTGCGACCTTGTCGACCTTGCGGATCCGGACTGTCTTGGTGTGGTCCTTCGACATCGTGTCCGTCCTGCGCAGCGGCGCAGCGTGGCGGGGAAACTATATACTCCCGGCCGGTGAACGTCTTCATCCTAAGCGCAGGCCGTTCCGGTTCCCAGACGTTCGCGCGCGCCTGCGATCACATCACGAACTACACGAGTGCGCACGAATCGCGCAGCGGCCTGCTCGGCGATGCGCACTTCGCCTACCCGGACAACCACATCGAGTCGGACAACCGGCTGTCGTGGATGCTCGGGCGGCTCGACCGCAAGTACGGCGACCGCGCCTTCTACGTGCACCTGGCGCGGGACCCGGTTCCGGTCGCCTCGAGCTGGGCCAAGCGTTCCTACACCGGGATGATGAATGCGTACCGCTACGCGATCCTCTGGCACTGCCCGAAGGACGCGACGCCCGTCGAGGTCGCGCTCGACTATTGCGACACTGTCGCCGAGAACATCCGCCTCTTTCTGCGCGACAAGAAGAACTGGATGGACTTCCGGCTGGAGGAGGGGCGGGAGCGGTTTCCCGAGTTCTGGCGCCGCATCGGCGCGGAAGGCAGCCTCCCGGCCGCGCTCGCCGAATTCGACGTGCGCCACAATGCGGCCTGGGACCGGCGGCCCGACGTCGCGCCGGGCGCATTGAAGCGAGTCGGCAGCAAGCTCTACCGGGTCGGGCGCAAGCTGCCCGTATTCCTCAGGAATGCCTGAAGGCGGCGTTTCGTCGGGAACGCACGTCATCGGCGCCTCGGCGCTCGGGACGCTCTTCGAGTGGTACGACTTTTACCTCTACGGCGCGCTCGCGAGCGTCTTTGCCGCCCATTTCTTCTCGGGGGTCAACGAGACGACGGCCTTCATCTTCGCGCTCGCGACCTTTGCCGTCGGCTTCATCGTCCGCCCGCTCGGCGCGCTCGTCTTCGGGCGGATCGGCGACCTCATTGGGCGCAAGGTCACGTTCCTCGTGACGCTCGCCATCATGGGTCTCGCCACGTTCCTCGTCGGCGTGTTGCCCGACTACGCCTCGATCGGCATCGCGGCGCCGCTCCTGCTGGTCGCGCTCCGCGTCCTCCAGGGAATCGCGGTCGGCGGCGAGTACGGCGGCGCCATCGTGTATGTCGCCGAGCACGCGCCGCCCGGGCGGCGCGGACTTCACACCAGCTTCATTCCGGCGATGGCCGTGGGCGGCTTGCTCCTGTCGCTCGCCGTGATCGCAGCGACGCGCTCCGCGATGACGCCCGCGGAATTCTCGGCCTGGGGCTGGCGCGTTCCCTTCCTGCTGTCCTTGATCCTGCTCGGCATCTCGCTGTGGATCCGGCTGCGCCTGCACGAGAGCCCCGTGTTCCGGCAGATGCAGGCGGAGGGCGCGCTCTCGCGCGCGCCGGTCTCGGAGACTTTCCTGCAAGCAAGGAACCTGCGGCTCGTGCTGGCGGCGCTGTTCGGCTGCGTGGTCGGTCAGGCCGTTACCTTCTACATGGGCACGTTCTACGCGTACTACTTTCTGGAGCGGGTCGCGCGCATCGACGGATTCACCCTGGCGGTGTTGACCGGGATCTCGCTCGTGATCGCCGCGCCGCTCGTGGTCGCGAGCGGCTGGCTCGCCGACCGCATCGGCCGCAAGCCGCTTCTGCTCGGGGCCGTGGCGCTCGGGGCCCTGCTGTACTTTCCGCTGTTCGGCGCGCTGCTCGAAGCCGCGAATCCCGCGCTCGCTCGCGCGCGCGAGACGGCGCCGATCGTCGTCGCCGCCGACCCGCGGGACTGCTCGCTGCTCTTCGATCCGCTGGGGCGCGCGGCCTACGACCGGCGCTCCTGTGACGTCGTCAAGTCATTTCTTGCGCGGGCCGGCCTCAGCCACGCGAGCGCCGCGCTGCCGGCGGGCGAAGCCGCGCGGCTCGAGATCGGCAACCGCGCGATCCGTGCCCCGAACGCAATGACGCTCGCGGGCGAGGGCCGTGTCGATGCGATCGCGGCGTTTCGCGCCAAGGCAGAGAAGGCTCTTGCCGAAGCGGGTTATGGCGCCGCAGCCGACCCGCGCCGGATCGACCGGCCCCGTGTCGTCGCCATCCTGGTCGGGCTCCTCGCATTCACGGCCGCGGCCGCGGGCGCCTACGCCGCCTGGCTCGCCGAGCTGTTCCCGGCGCGCATCCGGTACACGGCGGTGTCGTTCCCGCAGAACTTCGGCAACGGCTGGTTCGGCGGGCTGCTGCCCACGATCACTTTCACGATCGTGGCCGCGACCGGCAACGTTTTTGCCGGCCTCTGGTATCCGGTGATCCTTTCCGGAATCTGCCTCGTCGTCGGCTGGCTCGCCGTGCCCGAAACCCGCGGCCGCCCGATCTCGTAATCACCGCTGATGCGCCGCAGTGCGTTCCAGCGCCTGGGCATCAAGCTGGGCGGGGACCCGGGCGAGCGAATGTCCGTTCTTCTGAGCTCGCGAGGGCATCCCCGCCCAGCTTGATGCTCGCACTTGGGCCGTCGTTCGACGCGTCAGGCGTGTTTTTCGAGTTCGAGCTGCGCGAGCTTCACTTCACGGAGACCCGGCCGGTCCGTCCCGCCCATGTTTTCCTCTTCCGCGACCGAGAGGAGCTGGGCGTCGAGCGCCCAGGAATCCAGTATCCGGCGCTTTTCTTCGAGCGTGAGATTGCCGTCGGCGACGACGTCGCGCGGCGACGAGAAGTACTTCACCGGGTCCTTGATGATGGTCTCGATGCTCGGCCGGTCATTCACGGTCGCCATGTTCATCCTCCCGGCTGCGTTCCTCAGTATGCCTTCAAGCGGGAGACGCTGGCCATGCGGCCGGGCTCACTTCGCCTGTGGTCCCCGTCCTACGCCCCCTAGTCTGCGTGACCGACGGTCGCATGGCGTTGCGAAGCTCAGGCTTGACTTATCGGAACCGAGGTGTCGCCATGCTCTACTACGCAGTCGTGTTCTTCATCGTCGCCCTGATTGCCGCAATTTTCGGCTTTACGGGTCTCGCAGCCGGCGCCGCCGGCATCGCGAAGATACTGTTCGTGCTGTTCCTGATCGGCGCGGTGATCACGTTCTTCCTCAGTCTGAGCCGGCGCGCCTGAGGCGGGCCGCGCGGCGCCCGGACGGCCGGGCCGCGGGCGCCGTGCTAGGATGAAGCTCGAGGAGAAACGTGATGGAAAACATCGTTGAAACAGGCAGGCGTGGACGCCACGCCGACAACAACGGCGGCCAGCGCGCATCGGCGCGCAGCGCCGAGTGGCAGAATCTCGTCACGGACGTCGAGGATCTCGTCAAGAAAGTCGCGAACGTCAAGGACGCGGAAATCGCGGAGATCCGCGCCAAGGTCGAGCAGACGCTCGCCAAGGCGAAGACAACCGCCACCCAGGGCGTCGCCGCGGTGAAGGGCCGCGCCGAGGACGTGACGGAAGCGACCGACGAATACGTGCGCGAGAATCCCTGGGCCGCGCTCGGGATCGCCGCCGCCGTGGGAGTCGTCATCGGGTTTATCGCCGGGCGCCGCTGACCCGACGCCCGTCAGGGGGCTTGACCGATGCGTTCGATGCCAGCGCCCTTGGTGCCCGCGATCCTGCGGCACCTGCAGGCGTATGCGGAAGTCGCCGGAGAGGACGCGCGCGAGGCGGCCGGCGCCGTTGCGCGCCGGGTGGTCGTGCTGCTGGTCGCGGGAGCCGCCGCTTTTGTCGCGCTCCTCATGACCTGCGCCTGGTTGATGGCGCTTGCCTGGGATGGTCCTTGGCGCACCTGGACTGCGGCGGGTCTCGCGCTCGGATTTGCGGCAGTCGCGTCCGGTCTCGCCTGGTTCGTGCTCCGGCCGGGCGAAAAACGCCGCATCGAGTTATTCTCCCGCACGCGTTACGAACTGACCCGCGATCGCGAGCTCGTCGAGCGCGCCTTCAACGGTCGCGAACCCGCGAAGAATGGCGATGAACATGCAGACGCGTGAATACGCGAAAGAGGCTGCAAAGCTGGAGCTGACGCCGGCGGAGCGCCGGCTCGCGGAGAGCCGCGCCGAGCTCGAGGCGATCATCGCGCCGGACGCGGACACCTTTCCGCGAAGCCAGACCATGCGCTTCCTGATGGGCGGGAAGGGCAAGATGGTTGCGCTCGGCGTATTTGCGGGCCTGCTCGCCGTGAAGCCGAGGCTCGCGCTCAGCCTGATTCGCTTCCTCCCGCTCGGCACGCTGCCGATCGCCCGAATTCTCCAGTCGCTGCGCTGATCCGCTCCGCTTGAGTATCCCGCACCGCAAATACCTGCTCGTGCTGAGCGTGATTTTCGCGGCCTGGTGGGCGCTGCTCGCCATCAGGCCCTGGGACCGCGAGACCTGGCTCGTGGAGAATGCAATCGCGATCGCGGCGGCGGCGCTGATCATCGGCTACAACCGCAAGCTCCTGCTCTCGCGCGTCTCGTACACGCTGATATTCATTTTCATGTGCCTGCACCAGGTCGGCGCGCACTACTCGTATGCCGAGGTCCCCTACGACGCCTGGTTCGAGCGGCTGACGGGATCGACGTTCAACGAGCTCGTCGGCTGGGAGCGGAACAACTTCGACCGCGTCGTGCACTTCTGCTACGGCCTGCTGCTCGCCTACCCGGTCCGCGAGGTGTTCCTGCGGGTCGCGGACGTGCGGGGCTTCTGGGGCTATTTCCTGCCGCTCGACCTGACGATGTCGACCTCGATGCTCTTCGAGCTGATCGAATGGGGTGCCGCGGCGGTCTTCGGCGGCGACCTCGGCCAGGCCTATCTCGGCACGCAGGGCGACGTGTGGGACGCGCACAAGGACATGGCGCTCGCGAGCCTCGGCGCACTGTCCGCGATGCTGGTGACGTACGGGCTCAATCGGCGCTACCAGCGCGACTTCAACCGCGAGTGGGCCGATAGCCTCCGCGTGAAGCACCGAAAGCCGCTCGGCGAGGACGCGCTGGCGAGAATGGTGAAGGACGCGAAGTAAGGCCCGGGCCGGCTTATCGGGTCAGTCGCCGGTGCAGGATCGAACCGGCATCGCGAAGGCCCTGCGCGCCGAGCAGGAGCGCGGGCACCACGGTAGCGACGTTGTAATTGAGCGAGCCCGCGATGGCATCCGTCTGCGGCACGCCGAAGGGCGCCAGCCCGATCACGAAAGCGAGCTGAACGGTCCCGATGTGGCCCGGCGCGGCCGGCAGCGTCAGCGCGATGACATTCAGGAGCAGGACTGAGCTAGCGGCGCCCAGCGTGAAACCGACGCCGATCGACCGCAGGCTCAGCGCCACGCAGGCGAGGATCAGCAGCCACTGCAGGATCGAAAGCAGGAGCACCGGCAGCAGCAGGCGCGGGCGCGCAATCGCACCGAAGCCGTCGGCGGCGTGCCGCCAGGCGCAGGCACGCCTCCTTGCGGGCGAGGAACCCGACGATGCATGCGAGCGCGGCGGCGCAAAGCAGGCCCACGCTCCAGCAGACGATTCGGATATCCAGTGAAAGATGGCCCGCCGGGATCATGATGAAGACCGTGATGACGAGCAGGGCAAGGAAATCGAAGACACGCTCGATCACGACGGTGGCCAGCAGCGCGGTCAGCGGCAGGTGTAGCTGCCCCCCCCGCTAGCAAGGAGCGGGCGACTTCTCCCGCGTGGGGCAAGAGTTAGTTGCCGGCGATGCCCGCCACCACCGGCCGCAGCAGCATGGCGGCGGAGGCGGGCGCAAGTGGCCGGAGCAGGCATTCCCAGCGCTTCGCCTTCACGGCGAAATAACCGAGCAGCGCGACGAGGATCGGAATCAGGTAAAGCCACTGCAACCGCCGGAGCTGGGCCGCCAGCGCCGCCCAGTCCAGCGAATCGAGCGCGATGTACAGGAAGCACGCGCCCAGCAGGGCGCCGAAATAGAGGATCGCATGGCGCCTGGGCATGCGTATGGCGGCCGGCCCGCCGGCTACGCGTGCAAGACCGGCGTCAGGCGCCGCAACACGGACTGACTTGCCGCGACACGGCGCGCATGCTCACCCATGGTCACCGGTTCCCAGTGCGCCGTGAGGATGTCGAAGAATTCGCCGACGAGCGCGAGCTTTCGCGCGCGTGGCAGGTCCATGCCCGGGAAGAAGCCGAGTGCCGGGCAGTCTTCGCGGCCGAGGAAGTCGAGTGGATGGAGCAATATCGACGGATTGGTGCCGCTCAAGCGGCAGGCGCCGAGAGCGAGCCGGAAATACGCCCGGGCCGCCGGTCGCGAAAACTTGCCAAGGTAGACCAGGTAGCTGAGGTGCAGCGGAAGCTTGAGCCACGGCATGGTCGTCACGGGGATCTCGAGCAGCTCACCGGATTGCAGCTGCCATTTGAATGGCTGGACGGGGCGGGCGGCGTCCTTCCAGGTGCCAAACAATGCGCTGCGCTGTTTTTTTTCTTCGCCGCTCAGCCTGCTACCTGAAAACAAGTATGCGCGGGCCAGCGGGTTGAGCAGGTTGGGAAATACCGTCGCGTCGTAGTCGTAGCCGCGGCTCAGCAGGACGTCGAGCGTGGTCGCGGTGACGCTGAATCCCGGGCCGCGAAATCCGCGCGTCCGGACACCCGTGAGGGACTCGATCGCGTCCTCGGCTTCCTGGAGTTCGCGCTCCAGTTCCGCCCGGCTGTAGAGGTGAAGCCACGGCTCGTGCCGGAAGCTGTGGTTGCCGAGCTCGTGCCCTGCGGCCGCGATGGCGCGTATGGCGTCGCGGTTCTTTGGCAGCGCCGCGTCCTGCCCGATGATGAAGAAGCTGATCGTAAGGCGGCGTTCGGCGAGAAAATCCAGGATGCGCGGCACCGCGATGTCGAGGTACGAAGGATACGACTGCCATCCATCGTCGCCGTGGGTCTTCATGTAGGACCACTGGTTGTCGAGGTCCAGCGAGAGGCTCGCGTAGCGCATCAGCCGAGTTTCACCGGCTCGCCGTTCAGCTTGAGCGAGCGCTGCGCGGCGTCGAGCACTTTCACGACGCGCAGCCCGTCCTGCCCGTCGCTGACCGGCTGATTGCGCGTGCGCACGCAGTCGATGAAGTGGCGGCACTCGATCTGCAGCGGCTCCCCCATCTTGATGTAGGGCATCGTGATGTCGCCGAACCGCAGCCCGACGTATTCCGCGTAGGTGTTGTAGTCCTGGTTGACCTGCGCGCCCTTGTCGTAGACGCGGAGTTTCTCGTTCGCCTCCAGGTCGTCGAACACCGCCATCTTGCGGTCGCCGACCAGCGTGAGCTTGCGGATCTTGTGCGGGTCGAGCCAGCTGACGTGCACATGGGCCATCGCACGCCCGCCGAAATTCATGGTGAGAAAGACGACGTCCTCGACGCCCTTCTGCAGGTAACTCTGGCCACGCGCGGCGACGTCCGTCGGCGCCGCGCCCAGCAGGAACATGATCACGGAAATGTCGTGTGGCGCGAAGTTCCAGAGCGCGTTCTCGTCCGCCCGCACGGTCCCGAGGTTCACGCGCTGGCTGTAGACGTAGTAGAGGCGTCCGAGCTCCTCGCGGCCGATCATTTCACGCAGGCGCGTCACGACCGGGTGATATTCAAGCAGATGCCCCACCATCAGGACGCGCTTGTTCGCCTCCGCGAGCGCGATCAGCTCCGTCGCATGGCCGATCTCGAGCGTGAAGGGCTTCTCGACGAAGACGTCCTTGCCGGCCTCGAGCGCCATCTTGCAAATGGGAAAGTGCCGGGGGCCAGGCGTCGCCACGACGACAGCCTGCACGGCGGGATCGCGCAGCACCGCGTCCATGTCGCGTGTCAGCACGGAGCCCGGCAGCTGGCGGGCCACGCCGTCGAGCTTCTTCTGGTCGAGGTCGCAGACGTACTTGAGGTTCGCGTCCGGCAGCTGGTGGAAGTTTCGCGCCAGGTTTTTGCCCCAGCCGCCCACGCCGACGACCGCGATCTGAACTGGATCCATGCGGCTCATCATCCCCTTGTATCCAGATCATATCGCACGGCGGACGCGCAATACGGCAGCTCAAGTGTGACCGGCCGCACACTCCAATACGAGCGGAGTCGGCGTCTCAGGCGTTCGCGCGGCCTTGCAGGAATTCGAGAACCTGCGCGACGATCCTTGCCGACGCGACACCATCGCCAAAGGAATGCCGCACCGCGTCGGCGAACTCGGGCTCGCCGCGGGCGAGCTTCGCGTCCCAGCCGGCGACGGCGTCCCGGATTTTCCCCCGATCCGTGCCGGCCAGGACGTTGCCGCCGCTCGTGACGGTCTCGACCCATTCGGTCTCCTCGCGGAGCGTGATGCAGGGACGGCCGAGGAAAAACGCCTCTTTCTGCAGGCCGCCTGAATCCGTCAGCACGATCCGGGCATGAGCGACGAGCGAGATCATGTCGAGGTAGCCCTGGGGTTCCACCGTCCGCAAGCCGCTGCCCGCGGGCAGGGCGAGGCCTGCGTCGCGAATGACGTGGGCCGTGCGCGGATGCAGCGGCAGGATCACGGGCCGCGCGGGTGTGCCGACCGCCGCTATCGCTTCGAGCAGCCCGCCGAGGCGGAAGGCTTCGGTATTGTCCGCGCGGTGCAGGGTCGCGACGAGATAGCCGCCCTTCGAGAGTGCGAGGCGCTCGAGCACGCGCGAACGCTCGAGCGCGATGGGCGCGAAGGCGCGGATCGCGTCCAGCATCACGTCGCCCACGAGATGCGCGCGGTCAGTGAGGCCTTCGTTCGCGAGATTTCGCATAGCCTCGGGCGTGGGCGCGAAAAGCAGGTCCGAGAGATGGTCGGCGGCCAGGCGATTCGCCTCTTCCGGCATCCGCCGGTTGAAGCTCCTGAGCCCCGCCTCGATGTGGGCGACCGGCACGTGCAGCTTCACGGCCGCAAGCGTAGCGGCAAGCGTCGAGTTGGTGTCTCCGTACGTCAGGACCATGTCCGGTCGTCGCGCGATTAACGCTGTCTCGAGGGCTTCCAGCATGCGGCCGGTCTGTCGTCCGTGCGATCCCGAGCCGATGCCGAGGTCGAGGTCCGCTTCGGGAATGCCGAGTTCGGAGAAGAACACGTCCGACATCGCCGGGTCGTAATGCTGGCCGGTATGCACGACCTGGCTCTCGATTCGCGCGCCTGACTCGTTTGCCGCCTCGATCGCGCGGCAGACCGGCGCGAGTTTCACGAACTGCGGCCGCGCGCCGACGACCTGCATCAGCACGGCCGGCGCGGCCCCGCCGGATTCAGGTTTCGGCGACATGGCGCCCCTCGCGCCGGTAACGGCGTCCGCAGGCGGCACAGGCCGTATCCATCGTTGCCGCGTCGTCACCGCCGAGTTCGAGCCCTGTGCCGCAGTAGCAGACCCAGCTCCGGATGCGTGCGGGATTCCCGTAGACGACGGCGTATTCCGGGACGTCGCGCGTGACCACGGCGCCCGCGCCGATGACGCAGTAGCGGCCGAGGGTGACGCCGCAGACGATCGTCGCGTTCGCGCCGATCGACGCTCCGCGCCGGATGAGGGTCCGGCGGTATTCGTCCTTGCGCTCGATGAAGCTCCGCGGGTTGACGACGTTCGTGAAGACCATCGAGGGTCCGCAGAACACGTCGTCCTCGATGATGACCCCGGTATAAACTGAGACGTTGTTCTGGATCTTGACGTTGTCGCCGACGACGCAATGCGGTGAGACGACGACGTTTTGCCCGATGTTGCAGCGCGCCCCGATCTTCGAGTCGCGCATGACGTGGCTGAAGTGCCAGATCTTCGTGCCGGCGCCGATCTCGCAGGGATCGTCGATCACCGCCGTCTCATGGGCGAAGTAGACTCGGTCGCGCGGGCTGGTGTCTTTCATGCGACGTGCTTCACGCCGTGCCCGGCGGCGGGCGCCTTCGCGCGCACCGCCGCGAACTCATCCGAGAACCGGTCGAGGAATGCATTCACGTTGCGGATCACCTCGTTGTTATTGAGCGTGTTGCTGGCGAACTGCGCCGAGTTCACGACGTAGAAATCCGCGTGGCGCGTCCGCGGTGGCTGGACGTGTGACGAATAGTCGAGCACCTGGAGCGGCTGGACGATCCGCGCCCGGTTGATGTGGACTGCGACGATGTCCCGTTCCTCGAACCCGGGGTACATGGCACGGAATCCCGCGAGGAACTCGGACTTCAGGTCCTCGTCGGGCCTCGCGAGCAGCGGGTCACCGGAAAGCACGTACTTCGGCAGGTACGTCAGGTGAAGTCCCGCGGTTTCCGTCGTGTCGACCAGCGAGCTCATGCCGATGATCCCGGTGAAGGGTATCCGGTCGTCGGCGATGTTGAGCACGTAGTACGGGCAGAACGGCTTGCGCGTGACGAGCGCCATGCAGACGACGCCGAGGTATTCGACGTCGCCCGCAGGTGGCGCCTGTACGAGCGCCGGGTCCGCGACCTTGCGCAGGATGTTGACCGGGCCGGTGAAGATCACCTTGTCGAAGTCGTGGCATTCGCCGGCTGCGGTGATCTGGATGCCCGCTCGGGGATGCGGCCGGATGGACTGGACCTCGACGCCGGTCCTGAGGCTTCCGCCGGCCTGGTTGACGAGATCGATCAACCGCCTGAAGACGGTGCGATAACCGCCCGAGACGTAGCCGAGATGCTCCTTCAGTGCCGCGGCGTCGCGGGCGGAAAACAGCCGCTTGACGTAGGTCCAGATGAAGACGGCGGAAACGCGCCGGTAGTTCTCGCCAAGCTTCGCGAGGAGCAGCGGCTTCCACATCTTTTCGAAGGTCGCGCGCCCGGAGTGCCGGACCAGGAACTCCTCGACGGTGACTCCCTCTAGGCGGCGCCAGTCGTCGATGCGCGAGCAGTACAGGATCGTGAGCACCAGGCGCAGCTTGCTCCACCAGCCGAGCAGCGGAAAGCGCAGGAAATCGAGTCCGCTGCTCAGGGAATGGAAGCGGCGATCCACATAAAAGCCGGTCCGCGTCGCGCGCCAGCAGAGCCGGTCCGCAAGCCCGATACCGCGGATGAACTCGATCAGCGACGTGTCCGACGGGAGGATCACGTGATAGAAGCGGTCCCAGGTGAGGGCGCCGAAGTCGTGCCAGGTGGCGAGTCCGCCGGGCTGATCCGCGCGCTCGTAGACGCAGACCTCGTGCCCGCGCGAGCCGAGCCGGACGGCGAGCGCGAGCCCCATGAGTCCGCCGCCGACGATTCCGATGCGCATGCCTGGAGCAATCCTCGTGTGCGGGCGGGCGGTCAGCCGGGCGCCCGGTCAGCGCGCTTGCCGAGGCTGCGCTGCCACTCGATCGTGCGCGCGAGGCCGTCGTCGATGTCGACCCTTGCGCGCACGCCGAGCAGCCGCTCGCAGAGCGCGACATCCGGCACGCGGCGCATCACGTCCTCGTACTTGCGTCCCGTGAACGACGCGTAGGGCACGAACTCGACGTCGAGATCGCCGGGCGTGCCGGAAAGCCGCTTGATGCGCCGCGCGAGGTCGAGGATCGTGATCTCCTGCGTGCTGCCGATGTTGATGATCTCTCCGTTCGCCTCCGCTCGCACGGTCGCCTGGTAGATGCCTTCGACCGTGTCGCTGACGTAGGTGAAGCTCCTCGTCTGGCTGCCGTCACCGTGGACCGGGATCGGCCTGCCGTTCAGCACGCAGTCGATGAACACGGGCGGCGGCCCGCCCCACCAGCTGAGCGGCTGCTTCGGCCCGTAGGAGCCGAAGAACCGCAGGATCGTGACCGGGAAGCCGTAAGCGTCCTGGTAGGCGAGCGCGAGGTGCTCGTCGAACAGCTTGGATACGGCGTAGGCCCAGCGCGGCGATTTCGAGTTGCCGATGACGCTGTCGCTGCCTTCTTCGCTGAATGGAAGTGCGGGGTTACGGCCGTAGACATCCGAGGTCGAGGCGAGCACGAGCTTGCAGCCGAGGCGGCGAGCGAAATCGAGCGCGTTTTCGGTGCCCCGGTAGTTGATCTTCAGCGTGTCCAGCGCCTTGCCGTAGCGCGGGATCTTGAAGGCCGCGAGATGGACGATTGCGGCGAACGCGTCATCGAGGCCCGCGAGCGCGGCCGGGTCCGTGATGTCCGCCTCGACGAAGCGGAAGCCGGCACGGCCCCGGAACTCCGCGAGATTGTCGAGCCGGCCCATCGAGAGGTTGTCGATGCCGACGACTTCGTGGCCATCAGCCAGCATGCGGCCAACCAGGTTCGAGCCGAGGAAGCCGGCACAGCCGGTGACGACGTAGGTTGCGGCCATGGTCGCCCTAGGTTGCGGGCGGCAGCCCGCCGCCAGGACGCCGGGCGAGCTCGTGCGGCGGATCGATCTGGTCTTCGCGCCGCAGTTCAGACTCGCGCCGTTCGCGAAGCAGCGTCGAACCGAGATGGAAAAGCTCGTCGAAGTACTTCTTGTTTTGCAGTGACAGCATGGCCATCCCGATCAGTTGCATCGCCAGCATCAGCGAAAGCAGGCCGACCATGAACGTGTGCGGGTAGTGCGCATAGGCGAGCGCGACCGCGGCCGACATATCGCGAGCCGCATCCGGCGACGACCCGAGTTCGACATAGGCATCGACGAAGTGGATCACCATCCAGGTGTTCACGTAGGCGGAAAACGCGAGCAGCAGGAGGCCCGGCACCAGCAGGAACGTGAACGGCCGCAGGATGAATCCCGATACCGTGGTGCCGAGGATCTGCCGCAGGACACGCAGGCTCGACCGACGGCTGCCGCCGAGCCGGTTCTGCCGCTGCCAGTTGAGCTCGGCCGGGACTTCCTCGATGGTGGCGCGGAGCAGTTTCGCCTTGTGGATCATTTCGGGCATGACGTCCATGCCCGTGCTGCGCAGGTGCAGCGAGCGCAGGAAGCGGCCGTCGATCGCGCGCACCATGCAGGTCATCGTGCGGATGTTCTGCCCCGAAGCGCGGGCGAGGAACCAGTTGGCAACCCGGCTGAACGCGAGGCGCAGCCACGGCACGTCGACGACCCGCCCGCCGCGCATGTAGGGCGAGGCGAGCACGAGGCGTGCGTCAGTCTTGGTGATCCGGTCGAGCAGCAGGCCGACGTTTTCCGGTCCATAGCTCAGGTCGATGTCGAGGACGACGACGTATTGGCCCCGGCACTGCGCGAAGGCCGTCTTGAGCGCCTGGCCGAGCCCGAAGTTGCGCGGGTGGTCGAAGACGCGGATCCCGTCGAACTCCTCGGCAAGCTGCGTCGCGATCGCGCCCGTCTGGTCGCTGCTGCCATCGTCGACGATGATCACTTCGAAACGGAACCGGCGGATCAGCGTCTTCAGGTATTTGAGCAGGATCAGGACGTGGTCACGGAGGACCGACGCTTCGTTGAAGGCCGGCAGAACGATCGAGACGAGCGGCCGCTCGCGGCGGCTGACGCTCAGGACTTCGTCCACGACGAAGGTCCCGGTAATGGTTCCATCGACAGACTTGCTCGACGGCGAATCCGGCGGCGGCGGGCGGGACGACATTGAACCGGCAGTTTACCTAGGTCGGGCCGGCGGGGCAGCAGACGGGGTCCGCGGCATCCCCGAATTGCTCATTGCCCCACGATTCCGGATTGACCGGCGCTGCCGTGCGCTCCCGTCGATTCCGCTGAACTTGACGTGGATCACACTCTCGCTCCCGTCCCCGCAGGACTTCCGCGCCCTTTGCAGGTCATCCCTTGCGGCCGGACATTGCGAAATACGATTGCGTTCTCATTGAACTTCCGAAGGCGGCCGCCGTGTAGATCATGCCGGCGAACACGCGATTGGCGAAGCCCAGGAACTGCGGATTGAAGCGTGGCGTCATGTAGTCCGCGCGGATGTCGGTGAATCCGGCGTCGCTGAACGCCCGCCTGACCTCGCCCGGATCGAGGTATTTCTCGTCCTCCGAATAGATCTCGATGAAGTCGCGCACCCACTTCTTGCTGCGGAGGTAACGCATGGGCGCGCGGTACCAGGCCCTGTCGTTAGGCTCGAAGCAGAAGAAGCATCCGCCCGGCCGCAGGATGCGGCAGGAGTCCGCGAGCGTCTTGTCGTATCGCGGCAGGTGGTGCAGGCCGGAGAAAACGAGGACGGCGTCGAATGACCCTGCCTCGAACGGCAGCTCCTGGGCGTCGCCGTGCACGGTATTAACGTGCGGCATGTGGGACTTGAGCGCGGCGAGCAGCGACTGCGAGAGGTCGAGCCCGGTGTAGGAGCGGTAGCTCTGGGGAATCCTGCGCGCGAAGGCGCCACCGCCCACGCAGATCTCGAGGATGTCGCCGTCCAGCCGCGGGATCAGCGCGATGGCCTCCGCCTTCGCTTCGTCGGACGACCAGTCGTAGTCCTGGTAGTTCTCCCAGTACGAGCGCTCGAGCTGGAGCGCCGACTCGCTCGACACCGGATGCTGCGCGACGTTCCTGTCACTCACGGCTTGTCCCTCCCTCAATGATCGCGGGCCGCATGCCAGGATCGCAGCCGGCGCATCTTTTCGAGCGTCCGCCAGTAGATGTCTTCCATCAATATGTGCGCGAACTCGCCATTTCTTCCGACGGAATAGAGCCCTTCGACCGGAAGGCCCTGCTCGAGCGCGGATCGTTCCTCCTCGTAGGCGCGCAGGTAAACAGGATATCCGACCGGCGTGCGCACGACGCGGCAGCCGTCGTAGCGCCGCCGCGCGCCGGGGAACATGGCCTCGATGTGCTCGACGCAGAGCTCGCCGATTGCATCATCCGGCATCTTGTAATGCTCGCTGTCCGTCTCGCAGCCGATGTCGACATTGATCAGGGTCATCCCCGCGGGCGCAAGCCACGGGACGGACTGTGGAACCTCCGTCAGGCGGAAGAACGGATGCTCGCGCTCCGGAACCCAGGTGGTCACGGCAGGCAGCAGCGGGCGACCCTGGAATCGCAGGCTCGCGAGCACCATGGGCCGGTAGCGGAATCGGGTGAGGTGATCGAGTGCGGTCGTGCCCTGGATGAGGCGCGGGAGCACATGCAGCGGCGCGGTGCTGACGACGGCGGAAACCGGGTGCTCCTGGCCGTTCACCTTGACGGCCCGGACGCGATTGCCGTCGACCTGGATTGCCTCGACGCGGCTCTCGACCGAGATCCGCTCCTCCAGTCCCGCCGCAAGTCGCTGGCAGAGTTCCACCACGCCGCCCTTTGGATACATGTGCCAGACGTGGGGGCTCTCCGCCTTCACGCGCGAGAATCCGTTCGCGACGGCTCGACCGCTCGCCCAGCCGGACAACTTGAGCATCAATACATTCAACATCCCGCGGTCGACATGCGGAGGAATCACTGCGGATGAGAGCTCCTCTGCCGGCACCCCGGACCAGGCCTCGATGAGCGGGATGGCAACCGCATCGGCCATGCGGCGGCCGTAGTTGGCCCGATACCAGTCGGCGGCAGAACAGACGTTGCGTCTCGCTCCGCGCGAAAGACGGCTTCGCACTGCGCTGGCGACAAAGGCGGGCGACCGCAGCAGGCCGAATGGAAAGTCGTAGGTCCTGCCGCTGAGATAGACGGTTTCGGAGTAATGGGTGACGGTATGGCAATTGGACGCGACGCCCAGTGCCGCCGCCAGGCGGTTGGTGATGAGATGGGCGCCGAAGTCGTAGGTGAAGCCCCGCTCGTCCGAGACGCTGTGCGCCATGCCCGCGATGGCTTTGCCGGCCTCGTAGATCCGCACCTGCAGTCCGCGGCGATGCAGGTCATTGGCCGCCGTCAACCCCGCGATGCCGGCGCCGAGGACTGCAATCGGCCCGGACTTGCCATTGCCCGACTGGCCGGGATCCTGCGCGATCACGGCGACTCCAGCTCCGCGATCAGCAAGGCGCCGCGGCCGCGCGCGACAGCCAGTGCCTCGAGCAGCGCCGCCACGACCTGTGGGACGAGCCATGGGCCGGTGAGCAGGAACGTGAGCGCGCGGCCTGCACCCCAATCCCGCAGCCAGTTGCGCGTCGAGTCCAGCCAGCAATCGCTCGCGAACAGGGTTTCGAGCCGCGCGACCCGGAATCCGGCGATATCGCATAGCCGGCGCAATGCGGCGGACGTCAACTGCTGTCTTACTCCCGGATTCTGATAGCCGGACCAGTGGCGGCCGCCAAAAACGGCAAAGCACGACGAGGCGGCATTGCCCAGCATTACGATGGCTCTTCCGCTCGCCGCGAGCTGCTTGCGCGCCTGGCCAAGTAGCGCAGCTGGATGGACCGACGATTCGAGCGTCTCCGGTAGCAGGATGACCTCGTATGGCCCGGTCCCGGGAGCGGAGTTGGAATCGTCGATGACGAGGACGTTCGATGCGGCGTGCGCGCCCTTCGCCCATCGACGAATCAGCCGACGAGTCGCCGTCGAGTCCGCCGATTGACGCGCCGGACCGGCAGGCTGCGACGGAGCAGGGCTGAGATAGGCCGTCGCGCAGGATTCACAGCGCATCACGACCACCGCATCGAGCGGGTCTGCGAGCTTGCCCGTCACGCCCAGCGTGTCAGCCGCATCCGATCCGCAGACCGGGCAGAGGAGCATCAGCGTCTCCATCGATCCGGCCCCCCCAGCAATGCGATTCCTCCGGTCAGCATGATCGGAAGGATCACGAAGGACGTATACACGAGCGAGGCCGCAATGGCCGGAGTCTCCCCGGTACCGTCGGTTCCCAGTCCCACGACGAATGCGAGTTGCGTGGTGCCGATCTGTAAGGGCGAGTTTGGCAGCGCCAGGCCGATGACGATCACGACCAGCGTCACAGTTACGGCCGCCAGCGTCGCCGGAAGTCCCACGGCCCTGCCGCTCGACCAGATCGCGGCTATGACGAACACCCACTGCAGGACTGATGCGACGACTGCCCAGAATAACGGGCCGGGATTGCGCAGGGAGGCGAGACCGGTCCTGAATCGATCCAGTTGCTGGTTGAGCCATTGCTGCAGCTGGACCGGCAGGAGTTGCCTCAGGCGGAAGGCAAGCCGCTCGGACCATGCCGGCGGATGAAGGAGCGCGACGAGGAAGGCCAGCATTCCGGCGACGACGAGGGCGCTGATCACTGCGGCGGTCGCGACCATCGCAGGTCGATCCGGCAGGACGACGGCGATCAGGGCGAGCAGGACGAGCAGCGCGAGGAAATCAAGCAGCCGCTCGACGACGATCGAGGCGAGCACTGCGCTCGTCGTCGTTCGCTGCTTCCTGGCGATGGTCGCGGCGCGCAGGAACTCGCCGGCGTGAGCCACGAGGAAATTGACGGCGAGACCCGTGTAGACGGCGGAATGAAGCTCGCGAAACGGCGGCCTGCGCGCGAATGCGAGCAGCAGTCCCCATCGCCAGGCCTTGATCGCGCAAAACGCGCTCGCCGCCGCCAGCACGACGCCGAGCCAGGGCCAGTCGACGGATCGCAACGTGGTGGCCAGCGCGACCGCATCGAGCTTGCGCGTCGCCGCATAAAGGAGCGCGAGGCCGAGGGCGGTCCCGGCGAGGGTCCACAGCAGGGTGCTTCGCCCGGTCGGGGCGGATTCGGCCATGGCGTCGACTATCGACCCTTTCGGCGGTCTTCGCCATGCGCCGCCGCCTCTCCCAATTGCCGGGCGAGCTTTTCCATCATGCGCCGCTCTGCGAGGGCATATCGGCCAGCGTGAAATACGAGTGGGCGCCGGTCAGTCCTGTCGAAGCGCAGGACTTCGCCGACGAAGACGATGTGATCCCCGATCGGGTACTGATGCGTCTGCCTGCACTGGAAGCGCGCGACGAACTCCTCGAGCATCGGCACCGATCCGAGTCCGCGCTCCCACTTCAGTCCGCCGAACTTGTCGGCGCCGCGCGATGCGAACCTCTGCGACAGCTCCTCCTGGCCGGAGGTGAGCACGTGCACGCAGAAATATCCGGCACTCTCGAAGGATTGACGCGAAAGGGCGGCCGCCGAGAGTGACCACAGCACCATCGGAGGATCGAGCGACACTGAATTGAAGCTGTTGGCGGTGACGCCGATCGGCTCGTCCGAAGGCCCGGCCGTGGTGACGATCGTTACGCCCGTGGCGAACTGGGCCAGGGCGTGGCGCAGTCCTTTCGTGTCTGGTTTGTTCATCGCTGCTGTGGGAAGGTAGTCAGGTATCCGGTCCGAGTCCAGCCGGAGCCGGACACGGTTCCGGCCGATGGCCGGGCCGCCGGGTCATTGCGTCTTCAGGCTCCCGGGAATCGGCGGGCCGGCGTCCGCATTGAACTTGCGCCAGTCGAGGCCGAGGTACTGGAGCATCGTCGCCGCGACGTTGCTTTGCGTGAGGTCCTGAAAGTCGCGCACTTCGCCGTGCGCAGGCGTGTCCGGGCCGATGATCGCGATCCAGATGTCCTGGCTGCCTTCGATTTCCCGGGCGTGCTCGGCCCAGTCCGCGGGCGTGCGACCGCGGCCGTGATCGGCCGTGATGATGAGCGTCGTGCGGCCGCGATACGGGTCCATCGACTGAAGCGTCTGCCATAGCTCCGCGATCATGCCGTCGGCGAGGTGCAGGTAGTCGAGCACGAGGTCGTAGCGGCGCGCATGCGCCCAGTCGTCCGACTGGCCGAGGCCGATCCACATCACGCGCGGCCGGTGTTTCTTGAGGTAACCGAGCGCAATCCGGTAGCACAGGTAGTCGTTGCTGCTTTCTTCCCAGAGCTGCATGACGTTCTGCCGCAGCCCGACGAGCAGGTCGATCTCCGGAGTCGAGAGCGCGGCGGGCACGGGCTCGCGTGCGCCGTTCATGAAGAACGAGCCGTCCTTCTGCGAGGCCGCGTACTTGAACCCGTCCCAGGAACCGACCTGCGCGACCCCGGTCGGCTCGAGACCGAGCTCGGCGCGCACGTAGTCGAGCACGGTCTGGTGCGGATAGCGGACGAAATCGTTGCTCTTGATCTCCGGCTGCGGCTCGCCGGTCAGGATCTCGGAATAGCCGGGGTAAGAGAACCATTGGTCGTTGCGGACCGTGACCTTGCTGCCTTTCGCCTGGTTGCCGAAGACCATTCCGGCGGGCACGAGCGTCTTCCAGAAGAAGGGCATCAGCGCCTCGCGCCGCGCCTCCGGCGTCTCGCGCCAGTAGCGCCCTTTCGTGACGTCGATTTCGTAGATGCCGGACTCGGCCTCCGGCGCGTTCGCGATCACCGCGTCCATGCCGCCGAAGAGTTCCTGGATGCGCACGCCGTCGAGCGTGACGAGGATGACGTTGCGATCGGTGTCCGCGGCCGTGGCCGCGCCCAGCACGAGGCTGCCCGAGAGCGCGAGGCAGGCGGCGGCGAGGCGCTTCATGCGCCGCAGCCTCGGGACTTCGGCAAAGTGTCAGGCGCGATCAATTGACGCCGCCGACAACGAGGTCGTAGAGCTTGTCCGGACGGGCGTTACTCCCCCAATCGACGACGTGAATGTAGAAAGTCGTGGCGCCGGTCACGCGCAGTTCCAGCTGCGAGTCGAGGTCGACGCCCAGGACTTCGTCGTCGTCGATGCATGCCGTGTTGAAGGTCGGCGCGCCGCAGAGGTTCAGCACGCTGCCGGCGGCATTGACGACCTCGATGACGGAATCGAGCGGGCTGCCATTCACCTGGGCGTTGATGTCGATCGTGATGGTCGAGTTCGCGGTCGTCGTGACCTGGTAGTAATCCTCGTCCGGATCGAAGACCGTATTCGGGTGTCCGCTCGGGCTGATCGAGGCGGTGTAGGTTCCGTTGCCCGGCAGCACGGTCGCATCCGCGATCGAGTCATTGCGGCCGAGTGCGGCGCTGACGGTGATACTGAGCGTCCTCACCGCGGTGTTCGGACAGGTATCCGTCACCCTGACGTTGAATGACTGGGTTTCCGCGGTGTCCGGCGTGCCGGTGATGCGCCCGTCGGCGGCCAGTACGAGCTGGTTCGGCAGGTTGCCGCTCGTAATCGCGAACGAGTAGGGCGGCACGCCGCCGACAGCCTGCAACTGCTGGTCGTAGGCTGTATTGAGAGTCGCATTCGGAAGAGCCGCTGTGTCCATGGAAAGGCCCGGTGCGGTGACCAGCAGCTCGACGCCGGCCTGGATGTCAGTCATCGTGGGCGTGTCGCTGTCCGCGACTCCAAACGTGAGGCTCGTCGTCGCCGCCGCGCAGGCCGCATCGGGCGTGCCGATGATCACGCCGGTCGACGCATCGGGGCCGCTGAGTCCAGCGGGCAGCATGCCCGCGATCAACGACCAATCGTAGGGCGGCAATCCACCCTGGGCGGCGAGCGTGTCCTGGTAGGCGAAGCCGCCAACCGCGTCGGCGAGCGCCGTGGTCGTGATGTCGAGGGCGACGCGCACCGTATAGTTTTGCGCCCGCGTCAACTGGGGGCTCGAGCTGTCCGCCACCTCGATTTGGAACGTCTGCGTCGTCGCGCTCGAGAGCACCGTGCCCGCAATTGCGCCCGCCGCGCTGAGCGCAATGCCTTCCGGCAGCGATCCGATCGAGACCGAGAACGTGTAGGGCGCGGTTCCACCCGTGGCGACGAGATTCGCGGCATAGACGGCGCCGACGCTCGTGTCCGAGAGGACCGTCGGCGTGATCGCGAGCGGATCGACGATGTCGATCGAAAACTCCTGCGTGTCAGTGGCGGGCGTCGCGGCCGAATCGGTGACCGACACAGTGAAGTTCGCGGTTCCGGTAGGCCCCGTCGGCGTGCCGGTGATCACGCCGGTTGCGTTCAACGCGAGGCCTGCGGGCAGGGCGCCCGCGCTGATGCTGAATGTCTTGGCGCCCGTGCCGCCGGTCGTGGCAATGGTGTCGTTGTAAGCGAAGCCAATGACGCCGTCGTCAGCCGTCGTGGTCGTGATGTTCAGCGGCCCGCCGCCTCCATCGCCACCGCCGCCGCCCCCGCAGGCGGCGACGACCGCGAAGGCCATCGTGGCCGCAGTGGCGCGAAGCAACGCAGGTAGATGGAATCTCACGGGCCCTCGAACTGGTCGAAGCGCGGCGGCGTGCCGATGAGCGTCACGTTGTTCCCGCTCGACGTATTACCCGCGGTCACGTTGATCGGCCCGAGCGGCACGGGCGCTGTGCCCGGCATGTTAATCCGGGTCTCGCCGCCGACGCTCGAGCCGTCGACGAATTGCGAATTGATCGTCTCGACCTCGATTGTGTAATTGCCCGGTGGCAACGGGATCTCGTAGAAGCCGATGTCGGTCGCCACCTGGCTACCGAAGGGACCGAGCGGCTGGTCGCTGGGCTCGTTGATCGGGTTGCCGTTGAAGATGCGGAACCGGTTGCCGCTTACGCCCGACCCGGCCAAGGTGCGGCTCTCGTCGGCGCCCGTGCCGCCATTGTCGACGCGCCGCGCGACTACGTTCACCAGCTGGGCGTGAGTTTCACCGTCCGAGAAGAAGACCCGGCCCGTGATCGTGCCGTGCGTAGCAGCGAAGCCGCTGCCACCGGACGCCGGGTAGAGCTTCGAGATCCAGGCGACGTCGTCGATCGATAACGAGCCCTGAGCGCTGCCAACGAGGAACGGGAACATCGTCGGCAGGCCGGCAAGGTTGTCCGTATTGCAGACTACAAAGGCGCAGTCCACGTTGATCTGCGAATGATCGAGGCCGGAGAAGTGACCGAATTCGTGGATGAAGGTCGCGTCGTATTCCGCGGTCGACAGGTCCTGGACGGGATTTGCCTGGCCATCCTGGAACAGGCCGTTCATTGCGGCACGACCGCTGAGAATGCGACCCTGCGCCGGGTCGATCGCACACGGCCCGGCGAAACCGATGACCGAAGTCTCGTCTATGCCGAGCGCGATGAAGATTTCGGCGGCCGCATCGTAGATGATCGGGCTCTGGTTGCCGTCGTTACAGTCGCCCTCCACCGCGTTGAACTCGGCCTCGGTATTGACGTCGCCACCGCCAAAGCCGGGCACGTTGGCGATGAATCCCGCCCGGTCGTAGCGAATGCTCGCGGATCCCACGTTCTCCCAGACGTCGAACATGGCGATCACTCGCGTCCGGGCCGACCCTTCGTTGACCGAGGCGCTCAGGGGCCCATTGTCCGTGCGGTAGGCGATTTGCGTCGCCGTGCTCCACACGTACGGTTGGCCGTTGGTGCGAACGAGGAGAGGGCCCCCCGCCGATGCGATGGCCGCCGCCAGGCTTCCCGCGAGCAAGCCGGCAATGGCGGCGCTGCGACGGGCCATCATTCGCTCCTCGCAAATTCGCGGATCATCGCGGTCAGCTCGCCGAGTTCTACGGGGCCCTTGCGGTGCTTGGCGACGATGCCGGCCTGCTTCGACGTCAGCGCGACGCCTTCGTTTTGCGCATCGGCGGCGAGGCCGTCGAACAGGCGCACGTTGCCCGTGCCATTCACCGCCACCTCGCGTCCCGAACGGTCGCGCTCGATTCGGAAGCGGCCCTGGTCCATGCCTGCCGGGCTGGAGAGCCCGTAGCGGCTGGGAACGATCATGAGCAGCAGGAGGTCTTGGCCCTTGCGGTAGCCGGCCGCGTCATAACGGTCGCGGACGTCCCAGATGTACTGGCGGAAGGTGAAGGTGCCGCGGGCCTGGCCTTTCAGCGTCTCGCGGACGCGCAGCGTCACGACGACGGTGTCGAGGTTCGTGAGCTCGGGATGCTTCTCGACGTATGCGCTCACGACGGTGCCGCGCACGATGTCGGCGGCGCGATCGGTCAGCTGATCGACGTTTCGCGGCACGGCCAGCGCGCCGCGCTGGGCAAATGCGGGCGCCATCGCGACGCAGGCGACGACGAGGGTGAGAGTTCGCCGGATCTTAAGACGCATGGTGTCGGCTGGCGTCAGCGGCCCGCCCCACTCCTTGAGATTATGTCCCGACGCGAAAACGTTCCGCACTCAGCATGCATACCGGCCGCGGGCATGGCAAGCAATCGTCTTCACCGCAGGCTGAACTCCGCCGAAATCGGCAGGTGATCCGAGCCGATGGCGTCGAGCACGCGAAAATTCCGCAGCGCCACGTCCGGCGTCGCGAGGACATGGTCGATCGGCACGCCGAGCCAGCCGGTGTAGGGCCAGGTCGGCCCGACGCCGTGGCCGTCGCGCGCGTTCTGCAGGCCGCCCACATCGGCCAGGGGCCGATAGCCGCGGTTCCACATCGTGAGATTCAGGTCGCCCGCGAGGACGACCGGCCCTTGCGCCGCGCCGACGTATTGCGCGAGCGCCAGGAGCTGCTCGTTCCGGAGTCGAATGAATTCCGCGTTCAACGGCGACGTCGGGTGGGCGAGGATGATCTCGATCTCGCCGGAGGCAGTCTTGAGTTTCGCCGCGATCGCGGGCGTCGATCCGGCGACCTGCATGATGCGCGCGCCCTCGATCGGCAGCCGGCTATAGAGCGCGAACCCGGCGAATCCTTCGCTCGGCACCTCGAAGTGATGGGCGTATCCCGAGCGCAGCGACTGCAATTCGCGGAGCCAGGCGGAGTTCACTTCGATGAGCCCGACGACGTCGGGACTCTCCTGCGCGACCAGGCGCTTCAGGCGGTCGCGCTGTTGATTCGTGAGTCGGACGTTTGAAACGAGCAACTTCACCTGCGGACGCGCGGCGTCGGTCGGGCCCGCGGCCGGGCCGAAGTACCAGGGGACCACGGGTGCGATGGCGAGCGCGGCTGCCGCAGCGCATGCGAGCGCCCAGGCGCGGCTCTTCAGGGCGGTGAGCACAGCCGCAGAGGCCAGGAAGCCGGCTGCGAAGTGCACCGGGAAATTGGACAGGTTGTCCAAAAACGCATTTTGTCCGGCGAATTGTGCCGCGGCGTATGCGACGCCGAGCGCCACGGCCATGGCGCGCACGAGGCGGAGCGGCCCACGGCTATTCGCGGGAGACAACGATCTCCGTTCCGGGGACATTGTTCTGCACCAGGCCGATTTCGAAACGCCTCGCGGGATTCCGGGCAATCACCACGACCGTCTCGCCGCCGTCGATGTCGACGCCGTAGGTGTCCTTGGACAGGAATTGCCGAAGCTCCTTCCGGATGCGGCGCGCCACGTTGTTTTCGGGCGTGTCGTTCGGAATGGCAACTGAAATTCTCGTGATCTCGGCCCCGTCCTCCGAGAACGAGAGGACGACCTGGCCGTGCGCGTCCGCGCCGCCTTTGCATTCGATGCGCCAGGCGTTCCGTTGATCGTCGGCGGCCGTCACCGCGGTGCCGTACCCGACGAGCACGGCGACGAGCCATGAGCGGGTGCGCGTGAGGCGATCGGTCATTGCGGTTTTGACTTCAGGCGGTCGCGACCGGTTCAACGGCGGGCGGGCCGTCAATCCTCGATCAGGAAGCTCCGCAGCTGCTCGCTGCGGCTCGGGTGCCGCAGCTTCCTGAGCGCCTTCGCCTCGATCTGCCGGATGCGCTCGCGCGTGACGTCGAACTGCTTCCCGACTTCCTCGAGCGTGTGGTCGGTCGACAGGTCGATTCCGAAGCGCATGCGAAGCACCTTGGCTTCGCGCGGCGTCAGCTGGGACAGAACGCCGTGCACGGTCTCACGCAGCGACTCGACGGTCGCCGAGTCGAGCGGGCTCTCGGCGGCGGCGTCCTCGATGAAGTCGCCCAGGTGCGAATCCTCGTCGTCGCCGATCGGAGTCTCCATCGAGATCGGTTCCTTGGCGATCTTGAGGACCTTGCGCACCTTGTCCTCGGGCATCTCCATGCGGCCGGCCAGCTCGTCGGGCGTCGGCTCGCGGCCCATCTCCTGGAGCATCTGGCGCGAGATGCGGTTCAGCTTGTTGATCGTCTCGATCATGTGCACCGGAATGCGGATGGTGCGCGCCTGGTCGGCGATCGAGCGCGTGATGGCCTGGCGGATCCACCAGGTCGCGTAAGTCGAGAACTTGTAGCCGCGGCGGTATTCGAACTTGTCGACCGCCTTCATCAGGCCGATGTTGCCTTCCTGGATCAGGTCCAGGAACTGCAGCCCGCGGTTCGTGTACTTCTTCGCGATCGAGATCACGAGGCGGAGGTTCGCCTCGACCATCTCTTTCTTCGCGCGGCGCGCCATCGCCTCGCCGGTCGCTATGTCCCGGTTGACCGCCTTCAGCTCCTGGATGGAGCGCGTGAGGCGCTTCTCGAGCGCCCGAAGCTCCTGCTGGCGCTTCACGACTTCCTCGCGCAGGCGGCCGAGCGCGGCCGAGTGCTTGCGCTTGGCGCGGATGTGCTTGTCGATCCAGCGCACGTTGGTCTCGTTCTTCGGAAACGTGCCGATGAAGTCCTTGCGCGGCATGCCCGCTTGGCGCACGCAGATCGTCATGATCTCGCGCTCGAGGCGGCGCACGTCGTCGACGTGGCTGCGGAGGTGATTGACGAGCGCGTCGAACATCTTTGGCGCGAGCTTCAGCTCCATGAACTGCTCAGCGAGGCGCTTGCGCGCGCGCACGATCTTCGGCTCGCGGGCGCCGCGCGCGGTCGCGAGGCCCTTCGACACCGTATTGTAGAGGCGCTGGATCGCGCCGAAGCGGCGCGCGGTTTCTTCCGGGTCCGGGCCGGTGTCGATGGCTTCCTCTTCGTCCTCGGACTTGTCCTCGCTTTCCTCGTCGTCGAGCTCGGCCTCTTCCTTGCGCACGACCGTCTTCGGGTTGTGCGGCTGCGCGATCTCGTCCGGCGCGTTCGGGTCGAGGAAGCCGACGATGATGTCCGTGATACGGCCCTGTCCGCCCTTGACCGGCTCGTAGGCAGCGAGCAGGAAGTCGTAGGTCGGCGGGTAGTAGGCGAGGGCGGTGCGAACCTGGTCGAGCCCTTCCTCGATGCGCTTGGCGATGCGGATCTCGCCCTCGCGCGTCAGCAGCTCCACCGTGCCCATCTCGCGCATGTACATGCGCACCGGATCGGTCGTGCGGCCGAACTCGGAATCCGCGATCGCGAGCGCCGCGGCCGCTTCCTCGACTGCTTCCTCGTCGGGCGCGGACGCATCCGTCAACAGCAGCGACTCGGCGTCCGGTGCCTTTTCGTACACCGTGATGCCCATGTCGTTGATGGTGTTGACGATGTCTTCGATCTGCTCGGGATCGACGATCTCGGGCGGCAGGTGGTCGTTGACCTCGGCATAGGTCAGGTAGCCCTGTTCCTTGCCGCGCGCGATCAGCAGCTTCAACTGCGACTGGCGGTCTTCAGGGATGACCGGGAGCTTTTTCTCGCTCAAGGCGTGATTCCTCAGGGGGCGGTGTCGGGCGGCCGCAAAACAGCCGAGCATTATACAGCCTCGGTGGGGGCTTCATGAAGCGGCCCCCGCTGCGTCAGCGCTTGAGCGCCGGGCTCCGGGCGCCCAGAAGTCCTTGAAATTCCTTCTTTTCCTCGTCCGAGAGGCGCCGCTCTCGTTCCAGTTCGATGAGCTCATTGAGTCGTTTCTGGGGGCCGAGTTCCCGTCCAACCCGGTCGAGCAGGGCCGCGAGTTCCCGGCCTGCGGCTTTGGGGTCGCTGACCAGGCTTTCCTCGCCCGCGAGCTCCGCGAGCCGACCTCCTTCAGGGCGCTCCCGCCAGCGCTCGACGACTTGCGCAGTCGTGAGCCTGGGTTCGGCGCGCGCCGTTTCAAGCAGCTCGCGCAGGACCGCGAATCCTTTCTGGTCGCCCTCGAGCCAGGCTGGCATCGCCGCGATCGCGCGCGCCGCGGCCGGGTGATGCAGCACGAGCATGATCGCCTGCGTCAGCAGCGGCTGTCGGCCGGCCGAGCGCGCAGGGCGACTGCCGCGTGCGGGCCTCTCGGCGCGCGCCGCGCTCCTTCCGCCGGGCGTCCGGCTCCGCAGCAGGTCGGCGAGCCGGCCCGCGGGCATGCGCACCTCCTCTGCGAGCCGCTCCATGAGCAGCTCGTGATAGACGCCCGGCGGTACGCGCGCGAGCAGCGGGCGGGCAAGCTCGGCGAGACGGGCGCGCCCGTCGACGCTGCCGAGATCCGTCTGCGCGGCGAGCTGCTTCACGAGGAACTCCGAGATCGGCTGGGCATCCCCGATGCGCGCCTCGAAGGCCTCCGCGCCTTCCTCGCCGACGAGCGTGTCGGGATCGTGGCCTTCGGGCAGGAACAGGAAACGCAATTGCCTTCCGTCGCGCGCGTGCTCGAGCGCATTTTCGAGGGCGCGCCAGGCGGCGGTCCTGCCGGCGGCGTCGCCGTCGAAGCAGAAGACGATTTCGCTCGTCACGCGGAAGAGCCGGTTCAGGTGCTCGGGCGTCGTCGCCGTGCCAAGCGTCGCGACGGCGTAGGCGATGCCCGACTGCGCGAGGCGCACGACGTCGACGTAGCCCTCGACGACCAGCAGCCGCTCGACTTTCCTGAGCGCCTGCCGCGCCTCGTAGAGGCCGTACAGCTCGCGGCCCTTGTGAAAGAGCGGGGTCTCCGGGGAGTTGAGGTACTTCGGCTCGCCCTGGTCGATGATGCGCCCGCCAAAGGCGATCGGCCGGCCACGGGGGTCGCGGATCGGGAACATCACGCGGTCTCGGAAGCGGTCGTAATGGCCTGACTCACCCTTGCCGCTGCGCTCGATCACGAGGCCGGCCTCGGCGAGCGCGTGCTCGCGCTCCGCGTTGCCGCCGAAGCGCTTCAGCACCGAGTCCCAGGCGTTGGGTGCGTACCCGACGGCGAACTTCACGCAGCTTTCGGACGTGATGCCGCGATCCGCGAGGTATTTCTTCGCGCGCGCGGATTCGCGGAGGTTGTCGCGGTAGAACTGCGTCACCTGGGCGAGTAGATCGTGCAGGCCGTCGCCCGGCCGCGCGCGCGCGGCCGCCCCGTCCTCGCGCGGCACCTCGAGGCCCAGCCGGGAAGCGAGCTCGTCGACCGCGTCGGGAAAGGGCAGCTTATCGTGCTCGATCAGGAAGCCGAGCGCGGAGCCATGCGCTCCGCAGCCGAAGCAATGATAAAACTGCTTGTCCGGGCTGACCCAGAACGACGGCGTCTTCTCGCTGTGGAACGGACAGCAGGCCTTCCACTCGCGGCCCGCTTTCTTGAGCTGCACGCGCCCGCCGATCAGCTCGACGATGTCGGTGCGCGCGATGAGGTCGTCGATGAAGGCTTGCGGGATGCGGCCGGCCATGCGCCAAGATACCTCAGGCACCCCTTCAGGGCAGCGGCCGGCCGGCTCTCCATCCTTCGCGGTGCAGCTGCCCGATCAGCGCGAGCGCATGACCGCGGCCGTCCTTGGAATGCAGCGGAAGCACGAGCACGTCCCCGGCGCGCGCCCAGGCGAGGGCGTGGCGCACGGCGTGGTCCTCGTCGGCCGCGTCCGCAATCGACCCTTCCGCGACGCCCGCACGCTCGAGCGCGCGCCGCAGGATGGCGGGCACTTCGCCGCCCCCGCGCCCGCGCAGGTAGCTTTCCAGTTCCTTGACGACGATGAGGTCGGGGCCCGCAGACGCCGCAACCGCGGCAAGCCGGTCAATGTCGGCATCCTCGCGGTTGCCGGCCTGGCCCAGGAGCAGGGCGAGCCGTCCATGTCCGCGCAGGTGCTGCGCGAAGTCGATGAGTCCGGCCAGCGCAGTCGGATTGTGGGCGAAATCCACGATCAGGTTGAGGCCCCCGAGCTCGAAGCGCATGAGCCGGCCGGCGTTGTCCGCGGGATCGGCGCCGAAGCGCGCGAAGACGGTGGCAATACTTTCGGGCTCGATCCCGAGACCGGCTGCGCCGAGCGCCGCGGTTGCGAGATTCGCCACGTTGAAATGTGAATGACCGCCCGCCGCAAGCGGCATCGCCGAGACCGTGCCGAGATCGTGCTCGCGCGCCTGCCAGGACAGCACGAGGCGTCCCTGCCTCACGCCGGCGGTCGCGCCGCCCGCCTCGCGGTGCGCGGCGAGGAGCGGGTGATCCGCGTCCTGCGCGAACCAGCTGATCGGCTTCCCGCATTCCGGTGCGCGGCGGGCGAGCAGGGTGTCGTCGCCGTTCGCGACGAGCAGACCCCCGGCGTCGAGCGCGCGCGCGACCGCGAGCTTCACGTCCACGAGCGCATCGAGGTCGTGCACGCCGAACTCGCCAAAATGGTCGGCGGCGATGCTCGTGATCACCGCGACGTCCGCGCGTGCGACGGCGAGCCCGCGGCGCAGGATTCCGCCGCGCGCCGTCTCGAGTACCGCGGCCTCGACACGCGCGTCGCGAAGCACGCGCCGCGCACCGGCCGGGCCCGAGTAGTCCCCCGTGCCGAGCGCCTGGCCGGCGACGAAGACGCCGTCGGTGCAGCAGTAGCCCGTCTCGCGGCCGGAAGCCTTGGCGCAGGCCGCGAGCAGCCGCACGACCGTTGTCTTGCCGTTCGTGCCCGTGACGAGCGCAGTCGGAACGCCGCGCAGCGCCTGCCAGTCGACTGCGGAAGGATGCGGAAGCCCGGCGAGAGGCCAGCTGTGCGAGCCTGCGCCCGCGCCGAGCGTCAGGACCTCGTCGTCGCCGAGCCAGGGCAGGCGGCGCATCGCTGCCGCATCGACGAGCGCGCGCAGCCGGGGATTCGCTTCGCGCGCCGCGCGGCGGCGCAGCCGGAGGAGCGCACCCGCCTCGTCGAGCACGGGCGACTCGGCCTCATCGGGCTGTTCGACCGCGAGGGCTGCGATGAGGCTTTCGGCCCGCTCCGGCTCGCGCTGGGCGATCGTCGCGGCGAGCGCCCATTTATTGACTTCGGTCGCGGTGAAGAGCTGGTCCACGGGAGCCCCGAGCGCGAGCGAAGCGCCCGACATGTGGACGATCGCGCGCTCGGGAGCTGCGGGCCAGCGCAACTCCCGGCGCGCGAGGGCCACGCGGCGTTCCCAGTCGCGCAGCAGGGCGGTGTCATGTTCGCCGGTCTCGAGCACGGCGCCGGGGCCATCGAAGAACCGGTTGTGGCCGGTCAGGCGGCGCGAATCTAAGTAGGGGGCTGCGACAGCCGCGGTCAGTCGGACGCCTCAGGCGCGTAGCGGATGCCGCGCTCGTCGCGGATCAGGCCTTCGAGGGAAAGCGGCATCGCGGGATCGACCGGCATCTCGACGACCGGCGCCGGGGCCGGCTCCGTGCGGGCCGGGACCTGCGCGGGCGCGCCCTCGGGCCGGAAGTAGATGATCTGCTTCCACGAGCGCACGAGCGCATCCGAGAAGATCAGCACGAGATCGCCGGGCCGGCCCATGCGCAGCGCCGACTCGACGGCCTCCTGCTCATCCGGAATCACCGAGATCGCCGATTGCGGTACCCCCGACGCGAGCAATGTCGCCGCCATGATGCGCGGGACCTCGTCCGGGCCGCGGTCGCGCAGGTTGTCGTCGCGCCGGCAGAAGTAGTGGTCGAAGCGCCCGGCGACGGCGTGTGCAATCGCGCGCAAGTCCTCGTCTCGCCGGTCGCCCGGTCCCGCGAGCACAACGATGCGCCGGCCGGCGACATCGAGCCGGCCGGCAAGGTCCGCGAGCATGCCGACCGCATGCGCGTTGTGGCCGTAGTCGAACAGCACCTTGAACGGGTGCTCGTCGTAGACGTTCATGCGGCCTGGCGCCTGGTAGAATGTCGTGTCGAAGGTCCGAAGGCCCTGGCGGATTGCGTCGAGCTTCAGGCCGAGCGAGAACGCGATCGAGGCGGCGAACATCGCGTTCTGCACGTTGTGCGTCGCGCGGCCCTCGAGCGTCGCCGGGATCAGGTGCGTCCAGACGAGCGGGATGTGGCTGCCGCGATCATAGAGCGTCATCATCTGGCCGTTGACGCCCGCCTCGAGCGCGCAGGCGCGCCCGCCCGCGCGGATGTGCTCGCGCACCAGCGTGTGCTGCGGGTTCATCGTGACGTAGCAGATGCTTTCGGCGTCCGTGTGCGCCGACATCTTGAGCACCAGCGGGTCGTCGGCGTTCAGCACGGCGCAGTGCTTCGCGACTTCGACGACCACGCGCTTGACCTCGGCAAGCTGCTCGAGCGTGTCGATGCCCTTGAGGCCGAGGTGATCGGCCTGCACGTTCAGCACCGCGCCGACGTCCACCTCGGCGACGCCCATGCCGGCCCGCAGGAGCCCGCCGCGCGCCGTCTCGAGCACGGCCGCGTCGATGTGCGGGTCGGAGAGCACCATGCGCGCGGAGACCGGGCCCGTCATGTCGCCGGAAACCGTTCTTTGCCCGTCGATGTACACGCCGTCCGTCGTCGTGAGACCCGGCGTGTAGCCGGACATCTTCAATATGTGCGCGAGCATGCGCGCGGTGGTCGTCTTGCCGTTGGTGCCGGTGATCGCCGCGATCGGGACGCGGGAGGGCGTGCCGGGCGGGAACAGCATGTCGATGACCGGGCCTGCGGCATCCCGCGCCGTGCCCTCCGACGGCGCCACGTGCATGCGAAAGCCCGGCGCTGCGTTGATCTCGCAAATGCCGCCGCCGATCTCGCGGTAGGACAGCGTGATGTCCTTGGAGAGGAAGTCGACGCCGCCGACGTCGAGGCCGATCGCCTTGACCGCGCGAACGGCCATGTCGCGGTTGTCCGGGTGGATCACGTCCGTGACGTCGGTCGCCGTGCCGCCGGTCGAGAGGTTCGCGGTCGAGCGCAGGTAGACCTTGCGGCCGGGGTCCGGCACCGACTCCGAAGTGAGCCCGGCGCGCGCGAGCATCATCTGCGCCTGGTGGTCGATCTCGAGGCGGGTCAGGACCTTTTCGTGACCGACGCCGCGCCGCGGGTCCTGGTTCACGATCTCGACCAGCTGTGCGACCGTGTGCTTGCCGTCGCCGACGACGTGGCCGGGCGTGCGGCGCGTCGCAGCGATCAGCTCGCCGTCGACGACGAGCAGCCGGTGATCGTCGCCCTCGAGGTAGGTCTCGACGATGACGGAGCGCGAATGCTCGCGCGCCGTCACGAAGCCCTTCGCGACTTCCTCGTCGCTCGTGAGGCGGATCGAGATGCCGCGACCGTGGTTGCCGTTGTAAGGCTTGGTCACGACGGGGTAGCCAAGCCGGTTCGCGGCGCGGACGGCCTCGCGCTCGGACTGGACGAGCTCCTGGCGTGGCACGGGCAGCCCGAGCGCGGCGAGGATGCGGTTCGTTTCCTCCTTGTCGCTCGCCAGCTCGACGGATATGTGTGGCGTGCGGCCGGTGACCGTCGCCTGGATGCGCTGCTGGTACTTGCCGTGGCCGAGCTGGATCAGCGACTGGTCGTTGAGCCTGAGCCACGGAATGCCGCGTTTTTCCGCGGCGTGAACGAGCGAGGCCGTCGATGGCCCGAGCGCGCGGCGCTGTGCGAAGCGGATGTATTCGTCGCGCGCCGCGGGCCAGTCCCAGCCCTCGGGAACGGAGCCCGCGGGGCGCAGCTTGTCCGGAAGCAACGAGCAAAGCAGTCGCAGCGCGAGCTCCCCGGCCGCGACGCCTTCCTCGCGTTCGGCGTACTCGTAGACGACGGAATAATGTCCTGGCTTGTCCGTGCTCCGTGTCTTGCCGAAGCTGACGTCTTCGCCTGCGACGTTTTGCAGCTCGAGTGCGACGTGCTCGAGCACGTGGCCGAGCCAGGTGCCCTCGTCCTCGCTCATGCGGCGGATGAATCCGCCGGGTTCTTGGTAGGAGCAGCCGTGCTCGGCGAGGCCGGGAAGCGCCTCGATCAGCCCGTCGACGAATTTTTTGCCGAGCTTGCCAGTCGGCCAGGCCTCGAGCGCGCCGAGGTCGAGCTCGAGCCGGATGACCGGAAAGCGCGCGTAATGCGAAGGGCCGACATAGATGGAGCGGTCGAGGATCCGCATGCTGGAGCCTCTGAATTACACCCGCATGGAGCGCGTTACGCGCGCGCCTTGGCGGGAAAAGGCGCGAGCCGCGGCCCCATAGCAGAGCCTATGGGCAAGGCGAGCAACGAAGTCCCGCCAAGGCCCGCGCGCAACCCGCAGGGACCGGGCGATACTCGTCTCTGGCGGCGTCGCTCGTCGCACATGTATCGCTTGATACACATCGCTCCTCGCTTCTTGCCAGAGACGAATATCGCACACGGTCGCGCCCATGCGGGTGTAATTCAGAGGCTCCTACCGCCTCATTCGCGAGCGGGTGCCAGGCTGCCCATCGTCGCCTGCCGCGTATGAAGGTTGAATGTCGCGCCCGCCGTCAGCACGTGCACGACGAGGCCGAGGATGCAGATCGGCTGGCCCTCGGTTGCGCTGTCGACCGAGGAGAAGCTCACCTTCGACGCATCAGCGACCGTGACGCCGCCGCTGCCCTCGACCTCGAGCGTCTCGTCCGGGCCGATGAAGGCGGCCGTGTCCTCGTCGAGGCCGAGGCCCACGGCGAATGGGTTGTAGGCGAGCGCGGTGATGAGGCGGCCGAGCCGGTCGCGCTCGCGGAAATGCTGGTCGATGATGAAGCGGTTCGTGAGGCCGAGGCCCGGCGCGAGGCGGACGCTGCCCGCGATCGCGGTCGCGCCGTCATCGCCGAAGGCGATCATGTGCTCGGACAGAATCGATGCGCCGGCGCTCGTGCCGCCGACGGTGACGCCGCGAGCGTTTTGCGTCCGGATCAGCTTCGCGACCGGCGTGCCGCCGAGGAGGGTCGTGAGCCGGAGCTGGTTGCCGCCCGTGAAGAAGATGCCGCTCGCAGCCTGCAGGCGCGCGAGACGGCCGGCCTCCTGGCAATCGCGTCGCGTATCGAAGTCCATCACGTCGACGCGGCGCGCGCCGAGCTCGCGGAAGAGTTTTTCGTAGCGGTCGCCAGTCTCGTGCGCGCGGCTCGCGGTCGGTATCACGACGATGTCGGCGTCGTCGCCACCGGAGACCTTGACGAAGCGCGCGAGGATGCGCGGATCGTTCTCCTTGTTCTCGGCGCCGCCGATCGGGACGATGTGCCCGCGCGACTCGCCTTCCGGAACCCTGCTGGGGCTCATTCGCTCAACCCCCGAGTGCGGACTTGATGCGCGCAGAGAGCGCGCCCATGTCGGCGCGGCCCTGGACCTTCGGCTTCAGGATGGCCATGACCTTGCCCATGTCCTTCATCGACGCGGCGCCCGACGCGGCGATCGCGTCCTTGATCATGGCCGCAATTTCGGCGCCACCGAGCTGGGCGGGCAGGTAACCGGTGAGTAACTCGATTTCCGCGGATTCCCTGGCGACGAGGTCGGCGCGATTGCCGGCCTGGAACTGGGTGACGGACTCGCGGCGCTGCTTGATCATCTTGTCGATGACCGCGAGCACCTGGGCGTCATCGAGCTCGATGCGCTCGTCGACTTCGCGTTGCTTGATGCCGGCCTGGAGCATGCGGATGCAGGAGAGGCGATCCTTCTCGCCCGCCCGCATCGCCGACTTCATGTCTTCCGTGATGCGGGCCTTCAGGCTCATCCCGGAATCAGCGCGTCGCGCTGCGGCCGCCGTCGCGGGAGGCGCGCTTGAGGTGCCGCTTGATCGCGGCCGCCTTCTTGCGTTTCCGTTCCTGAGTGGGCTTCTCGTAGAATTCCCGACGGCGGAGCTCGGTCAGGACGCCGGCCTTTTCGCAGGCGCGCTTGAAACGACGCAGGGCCGCGTCGAAATACTCGTTCTCGCGGATTCGGACGCTCGGCATTCAAACCTCTGACTGGCCACGACCGCCCCGGAACCGCCCGGGGAAAGGGCCCGGAATTGTAGTGATCCGCCCCCGGAAAATCAAAAGCCTAGCCTCATGATAGTCCTCGGAATTGAAACCTCCTGTGACGAGACCGCGGTTGCCGTCTACGACGGCGAAAAGGGGCTGCTCGCGAACCGGGTCTTCAGCCAGGTCGAGCTGCACCGGCGCCACGGCGGGGTCGTGCCCGAGCTCGCCTCGCGCGACCACATCGAGCGGCTCCTGCCGATGGTCAGGGAAGCCATGGCCGAGGCGGGCGTCGCGGCGCAAGCCATTGACGGCATTGCCTATACGGCGGGACCTGGCCTGGTCGGCGCACTGCTCGTCGGTGCCTCGGTTGCCCGATCGCTCGGCTACGCCTGGAACGTGCCGGTCGTGGGCATCCACCACCTGGAGGGGCATCTGCTCGCGCCGGCGCTCGAGCCGGGCGCGCCGGAGTTCCCTTTCGTCGTGCTGCAGGTCTCGGGCGGCCACACGATGCTGGTCGAAGTTGCGGGCGTCGGGCGATACCGGATCCTGGGCGAGACGCTGGACGATGCCGCGGGCGAAGCCTTCGACAAGACCGCCAAGCTGCTCGGCCTCGCCTATCCGGGCGGGCCCGCGCTCGCCGAGCTCGCCGAACGGGGCCGCGACGGCGTGTTCGAATTCCCGCGGCCGATGCTCGACCGTCCCGGCCTCGATTTCAGCTTCAGCGGATTGAAGACGGCTGTCGTCGTCGCGGTGCGGGGTCGCACGCTCGACGACGCGGCGCGTGCGGACGTGGCGCGGGGTTTCGAGAATGCGATCGTCGACACGCTCGTCGCGAAGTCGCTTCGGGCCCTTCGCCAGACCGGCCTGCCCACGCTCGTGGTCGCAGGCGGCGTCGGCGCGAATCGGCGGCTGCGCGAGGCGCTCACGCGTGCCGTGACGGCAGCGGGCGGCCGCGCGTATTTCCCGAGGCCCGAGTTCTGCACCGATAATGCGGCGATGATCGCGGTCGCGGGGCATCACCGGCTCGCCGCCGGCGAGCGCGAGGCACTAGCTGTGCGCGCCCAGGCACGCTGGCCACTCGACGACCTCCGCCCGCCGGGGAAAAGTCATGTCACCATTGCCTGATCGAAGACGCTGGGGGGACTGTCCCCTTTGAAGGTGAACGTCCCCTTTGGAGGGGACGTTCACCTTCAAAGGCGGGCTGTCCCCTCTTGACGAGGACTTTTCCCTACGAGCACGCATATGGACCGCATTTTCATCACCGCTCTTTCTGTCGACGCCGTCATCGGCATCCACGACTGGGAGCGCAACGTCAAGCAGCGCCTCGAGATCGATCTCGAGATGTGGAGGGATCTCGCGGCCTCCGCGAAGAGCGACGCGATCGAGGACACGCTTAACTACAAGTCCGTCGCCAAGCGCGTGCTCGCATTCGTCGAGGCCAGCCAGTTCCGCCTCGTCGAGGCACTCGCCGGCGAGATCGCGCGCATCGTTGTCGAAGAGTTCAAGGTCGCTCGCGTACGCGTCACGGTCCACAAGCCTGGAGCGATCCGCTTCTCGCGCGACGTCGGCGTGACCGTCGAGCGCGGCCGCGATGGCTGAACGGCTTCATGGCTGACGCCTACATTGCGGCTGGCAGCAACGTCCGGCCGCGCTCGAACCTGGCGCAGGCGCTCGACCTGCTCGCGCGCGAGTTTCCGGGGCTGCGCGCCTCGCGCGCATTCTCGAACGCCGCCTCGGGATTTTCGGGCGACGACTTCATCAACCTGGTCGTCACGTTTCCGGCGGATCTGCCCACCGAGCAGTTGCTCGAGCGGCTGAAAGCGGTGGAGCGCGCCTGTGGCCGCGAGCCCGGCGCGCCGAAGTGGGGACCGCGGACGCTCGATCTCGACCTGTTGCTGCACGGCGACCGCACCGGCCGCGTCGCCGGAAAGCACCTGCCGCATCCGGACCTGCTGACCCGGTCCTGGGTGTTGGGGCCGCTCGCCGAGCTCGCGCCGGGCGTGACGCACCCCGTGACCGGAGAGCGCATCGATGTCCTCTGGCAGCGATTCGACCAGCGCGCCCATCCCTTGACGCCGGTTTCGCTCGAGGGCGCGGGCGGATGATTGCGCTAGCGGCCTTCGCCGCCGACGAGTCGGCCGCCGTCCACCGCGAGCACCTCGCCGGTGATGAACGGGGCGTCCTTTGCGAAAAAAAGCGCTGCCTTTGCGACGTCCTCCGGCGTTCCCGCGCGCTTCAACGCGGTGCGCGCAATGATGCGCTGCCGCAGTTCCGCGTCGACGCCGTTTTCCGGCCACAGCACGGGTCCGGGCGCGATAGCGTTCACGCGGATTTCAGGTCCGAGGTCACGCGCGAGTGCACGCGTCAACATCACGAGCGCCGCCTTGGCGGAGCAATAGACGGCGTGACGTCCCAGTGGCCGCAGACCGTGAATGTCGGCGATGTTGAGGATGAGGCCCGCGCGCTTCGCGAGTTCGGGCGCCGCGGCCTGGGCGAGGAAGAGCGGCGCGCGGAGGTTGGAACCGATCAGGTCGTCAAACTGGTCGGGCGTGATCGCCCCGACCGGCGTCGGATAGAAGGTGGACGCATTATTGATGAGGACGTCGAGGCGGCCGAAGACGCGGGTCACTGCGGCGATCAGCGAGTCGCACACGGCCGGATCGGCGAAATCCGCCTGGAAAGCGTGCGCGGTGCCGGGACGCGCGGCGTTCAGGCGTTCGACCAGCGCATCCGCTGCGGCCTTCGAGCCGCGGTAGTGAACTGCGAGCCGGGCGCCCTCGGCGTGAAAGGCAGCGGCGATCGCCGCTCCGATACGCCGGGCGGATCCCGTGACGAGGACGACCTGGTCGGCGAGCGGCATGGCGGGCGTCGTCATGGGCATCGGGGCGCAAGGGAATACGGTTGGCGACCATATCACGACATGTGCAGTGGCCGGTCATGACGCCGGACGAGATCGCGGCGGAACCGTCCCGCAGCGCTGAACTTTCTGCGCGCATCCGTGCGCGCGCGGTGGAGCGGGGCGGATGGCTGCCGTTTTCCGAGTTCATGGAAGCGGCGCTCTACGAGCCCGGACTTGGCTATTACATGACCGGGCGCCCGATCTTCGGCGCGGCGGGCGACTTCGTTACGGCGCCGGAACTCTCGCCGCTCTTCGGCGCCTGCCTCGCGAATGGCGTCGAGAGCCTGCTGTCGGCTGCGGGAGGCTGGGACATCGTCGAGTACGGCGCCGGCAGCGGCCGCATGGCCGAAGAGCTCTTCGGCGAGCTCGCGCGGCGCGGCACGCCGCCTGCACGCTATCGGATCGTCGAGCCCAGTCCGGCGCTCGCCCAGCGTCAGCGAAAGCGGCTGGATCGCTCCTCGCGGACCGGGGCGCTCATCGATCGCTTCGAATGGCTAGAGACCCCGCCGACGAGCGAATGGCGCGGCGTCGCGCTCGCAAATGAAGTGCTCGATGCCTTGCCCTGCGATCGATTCCGCATCACGCGGGTGGGCTGCGAGGCGATCGGCGTCGTGCCGGCCGACAGCGGATTTGCGTGGGCCGCGCGGCCCGCGGATAGCGCTCTGGTGTCGGCAATCCAGTCGCTGCAGTCAGCCTTGCCGGAACCGATGGCCCCGGGATTCGTTTCGGAGCTGCGCCTGCGGCAGGGATCCTGGCTCGCCGCTGCGACCGCTGCGCTCGCGCAAGGCGCGATGCTGGCGATTGACTACGGGCTTCCGCGCGCGCAGTACTACCACGCGTCGCGCGACGGCGGCACGCTCTGCGGATTTCGCCGGCACCTGCGCGTCGACGACCCGCTCGCGATGCCGGGTGCGCAGGACCTGACGGCCTGGGTCGATTTTTCCGCGGTCGCGGACGAGGCGCGCGACGCGAGGCTCGCCGTTGGCGGCTACTCGACGCAGGCGCACTACCTCCTGTCCACCGGGATCGAGCACGAGCTCGAGCGGCTTGCGGCAGGCATGACGGAGATTCAGCGCTCCGCGCTGCGCCAGGGCGCAGCGACCCTGCTCCTGCCCGGCGAGATGGGCGAGCGCTTCAAGGTCATGGCGCTCACTCGCGGAATTCGCGGACCCCTCCACGGATTCGGATTCAGGGACCTGTCCGCGAGCCTGTAACATGTCGATGGTGCCGGGTCGTCATTTCGTCATCTGGCTGGTCTCAGCGGAGCCAGATGACGAAATGACGACCCGGCACCATAAGGGAGGCATGTGGATCCGCTTCAGGCGATCATTCTCGCCATCGTGCAGGGTCTGTCCGAGTTCCTGCCGATTTCGAGCTCCGGCCACCTCGTGCTGGTTCCGCATCTCCTCGGCTGGCCGGACCAGGGCCTTGCCTTCGACGTTTCCGTTCACGTCGGCACGCTGTTCGCCGTCGTTGCCTATTTCCGGCGCGAGCTCCTCGCAATGATTCGCGCCTGGTTCGGCTCGCTCGCCGGCCGAGGCCTGACGCAGGACGCACGGCTCGCCTGGTGTGTGATCCTCGGCACCATCCCGGTCGGGCTTGTCGGTCTCGCGTTCGGTGAACTGATCGAGGAGAAGCTGCGCAATCCCCTGTCGGTCGCCACGCTGCTGGCGCTATTCGGACTCCTGATGTGGCTCGCCGACCGATTCGGCCGCCGCGAGCGCGATGAATACTCGGTCGGCTGGCGCGACGCCCTGCTGATCGGCTTCGTGCAGGCGCTGGCGCTCATGCCGGGCACCTCGCGCTCCGGCGTGACGATGACAATGGCGCGCACGCTCGGCCTCACCCGCGAAGCTGCGGCGCGATTCTCCTTCCTGCTCGCCGTGCCGGGCATCGGCATGGCAGGCGGTTACGAGTTGCTGAAGTTGCTTTCCCTGGACGAACGTACGGTGGACTGGCCGGTGATCGGCCTCGGCGTCGCCGTCGCGGCCATCACGGGCTATCTGTGCATCGCCTGGCTGCTGCGCGTGATCAACCGCATCGGATTCGCGCCGTTCGCGATCTACCGGTTCGCGATCGCCGGGCTGATCTTCTGGCTCTTCGCCTGATCAGGCCTGCGCTTTGAGTGCCGCAAGCCGGCGCCGACGCAGCAGCTCCCCGATCTTCTCGCCCGAAAGCCCTTCGCGATCGGCTTCGTCGAGCGCGACTGCCATCGCCTGCTCCTGCGCCTGACGCAGCAGCGCCGCTTGCGGATAAGGCCGCCCGCTGAACCCGCCGCGACCGCGGTGGTCCGCCTCGCAGGCGATGAGGAACTCCCTGAAACGGTCCGGCCGCCGGAATGCATCGCAGGATTCGAGCAGCTCGAGCACCGTGCGGGGCCGCAGCTCCTCCGCGCGGTGCGCAAGTCCGTGCCAGCGCGCCGCGAGCGCCGCGAGATCGCGGTAGTCGGTCGGTACCCGTAGCCGCGTCGAGACCTCTTCCGCGAGTCGCGCGCCGGATTCCTCGTGGCCGATGTGCCGCGGCCATTGCGATCGCGGCGTCCGCCCCTTGCCGAGATCGTGCATCAGCGCGGCGAAGCGGATCCGCGGCTCCGCAGTCAGGCTGGCTACCTCCCGCATCACGAGTTCCATGTGCAGGCCCGTGTCGATTTCCGGGTGCCATTTCTCCGGCTGAGGCACGCCATAGAGCGCGTCGAGCTCGGGGAAAATGCGGGCGAGTGCGCCCGAGGCGCGCAGCGCCCGCAGCCAGGCGGCCGGCGCCGGCTCGCCGAGCGCGCGGCCGGTTTCCTGCCAGATGCGTTCGGGGACCAGGGCGTCCGACTCGCCCGCGGCGACCATCGCGCGCATGCGCGCGAGCGTCTCCGTCGCAATCTCGAAGCCGAGCGGCTCGAAGCGGGCGAGGAACCGAGCCACACGCAGAATCCGTACAGGATCCTCGTTGAATGCCTCCGAGACGTGCCTCAGCTTCTTCGCATCGAGGTCGGTGCGCCCGCCGTGCGGATCGATCAGACTCCCGTCCGCGTCGCGCGCCATCGCATTGATCGTGAGATCGCGGCGCTTGAGGTCGTCCTCGAGCGTGACGTCGGGAGAGTAATGGAGCTCGAATCCGCGGTAACCGGGACCCGTCTTGCGCTCAGTGCGCGCGAGAGCATGTTCCTCGCCGGTCTCGGGATGCAGGAACACCGGGAAGTCGCGGCCGACCTGGCGAAAGCCCGCGTCGAGCATCTGTTGCGGCGTCGCGCCGACCACGACCCAGTCGCGCTCTGCAACTGCCCGGCCGAGCAGCTCGTCGCGAACCGCGCCGCCGACCAGATAGACTTTCATCGCATCATGTTACGCGATTCCCGGTGGAGCCCGATCCGGCTGCTCGCTGCGGCTGCGGTCTTCGCCGCGCTTCAGGGCTGCTATTACATGCACCTTGCCGCGGGACAGATCGAAATGAACCGAAAGCGCGAGCCGATCGCCGAGGTGATCGCGCGACCGGACACTGATGCGACGCTGAAGCGGCGCCTCGAGCTCGCCTCGCGTGCCCGGGATTTCGCAATGTCGGATCTCGGCCTGCCGGACAACGGAAGCTACCGGACATTCGCCGATCTCGGACGACGCTACGCAACCTGGAACGTCTTCGCGGCGCCGGAATTCTCGGTCGAGCCGAAGCGCTGGTGCTTTCCGGTCGCGGGCTGCGTGAGCTATCGAGGCTACTTCGACGAGAAGCACGCCGCGCGCGAGGCGGCGAAGCTCGGAGAACGGGGCTACGACGTCCACGTCGGTCCGTCCATTGCCTATTCGACGCTTGGCCACTTGCGCGACCCGGTGCTCAACACGATGCTCGGCTACGGCGACACCGAGCTTGCTGCCTTCATCTTCCACGAGCTTGCGCACCAGGCCGTGTACGCGCCGGGCGACAGCGACTTCAACGAATCCTTCGCGTCGGTGGTCGAGACCGAAGCGTTGAGGCGCTGGTTCGCGCGCGAGGACAGTCCGGCCGAACTCGGGAAATTCCTCGCGCTTCGCGCGCGGCAACGCGAAGCGGCGGAACTGATGATTGACTCGCGCCGGCGACTTGCCTCGCTCTACGCCGAAACGCTTGAGCCTGGCGCCAAGCGCGAGGCCAAGGCCGCGGAATTCGCGCGCCTGCGCGAAGCCCTGACCGCAGCCGGCCATCCGGCCAAGGGCGATTTCAACAACGCCCGCCTCGTCGCCGTCGTCACCTACGAACGCTGCGTCCCGGCGCTGCGCGCCGAACTCGACCGCCTCAACAACGATCTGCCAGCCTTCTACTCGGCGATGCTTCTGCTCGTCCACGATCTGCCGGCCCGCGCCAAGATCTGCCCACCGCCATGATTGCCTGCCGGCTACAGCTTCTCGGCGTCGCGATCGAGGTGGCGGGAGTGTCGCCGAGCGAAGCATCAGGATTTCGCGGAGCGAGGTGACACCCCGCCGGATCCCGATCGCGACGCTAGAGTGCTTTTCCCGGAATTCAACCTGCAGCGGGTATCAGATCAGGTAGCTCGGCAGGATCGCGTCGAGCGGCTGCGGGTGGATGCCAAGGCGAGCCAGGCCGTTGACCTTGCAGACGCTGTCGACAAGCAGCGACTTGTAGTTGTCGGTCGAGAACGGCTTGCCGGGGACGAAATCGCAGGCGGCAGCCTGCACACGAGCCGCGAAATCGGGGATCCCGACGACCGCGCGCGCGAGTCCCAGCCGGTCGCGTACATCGCGGACGATCTCGCGCAGCGTCAACTGTTGCGGCCCGCAGAGCTCGTAGCATTCGCCCGCAGTGCCGTCGTCCGCGAGCGCGCGCTGCATCGCGGCGACCACGTCGCCCACCCAGACCGGCGCGAAGCGCGCGCCCGGCCGCGCGAGCGGGAGCCCGAGCGGGATTGCGCGCAGGAGCCGCGCAAAGCGGTTCACGAAGTCATCGCGCGGCCCGAAGATCACGGAAGGCTGGAAGATGGTCCAACGCAGGTCGAGGCCGGATTCCTGGCGGACGATCCGCTCGCCGCGCCCCTTGCTGCGCAGGTAGTGGCTTCCGCCGTGATCGGCGTCTGCGTTAAGCGCGCTGACGTGAAGCAGGCGATCGACGCGCTGGTTTCGGCAGGCCTCGACGAGCTTGCGCACGAGCGCCACGTGAACGCGGTCGAATCCGCTGCCATTCCGGCCGCGCTCGTTGAGGATCCCGACGAGGTTGATGACGGCCCGCTGGTCGGCGACGAGCGAGGCCAGCACGCCAGGGTCGTGGACATCGGCCGCGACCAGCTTGAGTGACGGGATCGGCGACAGGTGAGCCGCCCGCGCCGGGTTTCGCGTCGGAACCGTGATGCGCCAATTTTCCCGGGCGAGGGCGGCTACGAGATGCGTACCGACAAACCCGGATCCGCCCAGCACGTAGATCGATCGCGCAGTCATCGCATCAATTATAGGTCGACGTGTTTGCCTGCGCGGACTGAGCGGCGGGCGGGGACCCTCGCTCGCTCAGAAGATCGGACATTCGCTCGCTCGGGGACCCGCCCGCCGCTTGCCCGCGCGCGCGGACTGCCAGCAATTCACCCGGCCGAATGATCCGGGTCAGCGGAGGGGGAGCAGGAGTACCTGGTTCCCTCGTCGCAGCTGTACCAGCATGGACGTCTGGCCTTTCGCTGCCTCGCGAAGCTGCGCGAGCGTCGAGACCTGGACCCGGTTCACGGCGATGATCCGGTCGTCCGCCAGGAGGCCCGCCTGGGCAGCCGGGCTGCCGGGCGCGACCTCGCGTATGCGGACGCCGCCCGCCGAATCCTCGGAGACCTCGACGAGCTCGGCGCCCGCGAGCGCCGGGTGAATCGCCGACGCATCCGAGATCTGCGCCGGTTCGCGCAGCACGGCGGTGACCGTCCGGGGCTTGCCCTCGCGGAGCAACCCGATGTCCACCGACTCGCCGACCTTCAGCATGCCAATCGTGTTGCGCAGCTCCGAATTCGTCCGAATCGGCTGGCTACGGACGGTGGTGATCAGGTCGCCGGCCTCGATTCCGGCCTTCGCTGCAGCGGAGCCTGGGCTGACTTGCGTAACGAGCGCCCCCTGGGCGTTGTCGGCGAGTCCGAGGCTTTTGCGGAAGTCCGGGGACAGGTTGATTGTCACGACCCCGAGCTGGCCGCGGTTGACCTGCCCGGTCTCGATCAGCTGCTCCATGATCGAGCGGACCATATTGGATGGAATCGCGAAGCCGATACCGATGTTGCCGCCGCTCCCCGACAGGATCACGGAATTGATCCCGACCAGGTCGCCGTCGAGCCCGACGAGCGCGCCGCCGGAATTGCCGGGATTGATCGCCGCGTCGGTCTGGATGAAGTCCTCGAGGCCGTCGCGGCTGATGCCGGTGCGCCCGAGCGCGCTCACGATGCCGGAAGTGACGGTGTGCTGGAGGCCGAAGGGATTTCCGATCGCGATGACGAAGTCGCCGACCTGGAGTTTCGAGGAATCCGCGAGGCGGATCTCGGCCGGAAGGGCCGCGTCCTTGACGCGGAGCACCGCGACGTCCGAGCGCTCGTCCGTGCCCACGACGTCGGCCTTGAGCTCGACGTCGTCCACGAGCGTGATCGTGATTTCACTCGCGTTCTTGACGACGTGCGCATTCGTCACGATGTAGCCGTTCCTGGCGTCGACGATGACGCCGGAGCCGGCACTGCGGAACTCGCGGTCGCGCTGCTGGGCGTCCGGCGGCAGCCCGAAGAAGCGCCGGAATCCCGGGTCGTCGAAGAACGGGTTACGGGGCGCTGCGACCGTGCCCTTCACGCCGATGTTGACGACGGCGGGTGACACCCGCTTGATCACCGGCGCGAACGAGGGCAGCGCTGATTGCGCGAAAACGCCGGAAGAAACGCCGAATGCGGCGATGGCGAGCACGGTCGCGAAGAAATTTTTCATTGAATCCAACCTCGGTGGGGCGCGATGTCTGACCGGGCCTCGCAGGCACAAGTTCCGATGCGCCGAAGCCTTGATTTTCCCGCGTGCGGGCGCGCTCGTGAACGAACTGTGCGTATTTTGTGCGTATTTTGTGCACACAAGATGTGGTACTGCGCGGAAAAGCGGCCCTGACCCGCGGAGTGCGGGCGTCTGGCCGGAAACTGCCTGAAGTGACATTTGCAACTTATTGAAATACAAGGGTCTTTATTCACGGATTTTTTCCATAAGGAAATCCTTGACAGCACCGTCCTCGCGAAATAATTTCGCAACCCTGACACAAGATCTTGTGGTCGCCGGCCGAAGGGCGGGTCAGGCCGGCAGAAGAGTCAGGGAGCCAAGTGAAATTTGACGCAGGCGGCGCGCGGATGCGCATGCCCGGGCGAGATTTCTCCGGCGATTTGGTGGGGCGGCCGGGATCAGGGGGAAGAGCGGAGAAAATGAGCACAGCGGTCAGGATCGAGCACAAAGACGTCGAAGAGATTCCATTCCAGGAAGCGTCGCTCGACATATGGGACCGGAAATACCGGTTGACCGCCAAGGACGGCACGCCGATCGACGCGACGATGGACGACACGCTCTCGCGCGTCGCCAAGACACTGGCGGAAGTTGAGGAGCCGGCGCAGCGCGAGGCTTTGTACGAGCGCTTCCTCTGGGCCTTGCGCAAGGGCGCGATTCCGGCGGGTCGCATCATGTCTAACGCGGGAGCACTGGCGCACAAGCCCGCGACTTCCACGATCAATTGCACGGTGTCGGGCACCATCCTCGACTCGATGGACGACATCCTGAACAAGGTGCACGAGGCCGGGCTCACGCTGAAGGCGGGTTGCGGCATCGGCTACGAGTTCTCGACGCTCCGGCCGCGCGGCGCCTACGTCGCCGGCGCCGGCGCGCACACGTCCGGCCCGATGTCTTTCATGGACATCTATGACCGCATGTGCTTCACGGTCTCCTCGGCGGGCGGCCGCCGCGGCGCGCAGATGGGCACCTTCGACGTCGGCCATCCCGACACCGTGGACTTCGTCCGCGCGAAGCGGGAGAGCGGCCGCCTGCGGCAGTTCAACCTGTCGCTGCTCGTGACCGACGAGTTCATCGAAGCCGTCCGCGGCGACCGCGACTGGAAGCTGGCCTTCCCGCTGCCGCAGCGCGAATACGACCCGGCTCAGCACGACCTGCATGACCCGGCCGCCTTCGTCTGGCGCGAATGGCCGGAGTCCAAGGGCTACGTCGCGAACGACGACGGCCTGGTCGCCTGCAGGATCTACAAGACGCTTCCGGCGCGCCGGCTCTGGGACGTGATCATGGCGTCGACCTACGATTTCGCGGAACCGGGCTTCGTTCTCATTGACCGCGTCAACGAGATGAACAACAACTGGTGGTGCGAAAACATCCGGGCCACCAATCCCTGCGGCGAACAGCCGCTGCCGCCCTATGGTTCCTGCCTGCTCGGTTCCGTCAACCTGACGCGCTTCGTGAAGCACCCGTTCACGGAGGAGGCGAGCTTCGACTGGGGCGAGTACCGCGACGTCGTGCGGGTGTTCACGCGCATGCTCGACAACGTGGTCGAAATCAACGGCCTGCCGCTCAGCCGCCAGCGCGACGAGATCGTCCGCAAGCGCCGCCACGGCATGGGCTTCCTCGGCCTCGGGTCGACGATCACGATGCTCGGCATGCGCTACGGCTCGGCCGAGTCGGTCGCGTTCACGGACAACGTGGCGCGCGAAATGGCGATCGCCGGCTGGGAGGCGGGGCTGGAGCTCGCGCGCGAGAAGGGCCCGGCGCCGATCATGAACGAGGAGTTCACGGTCACGCGGGCGATGCTCAGGAAGCGGCCCGAGATGGCGCGCGACGGCTGGAAGGTCGGCGACCGCGTGCCGGGCCGCGTGCTTCACGCGCGCTACAGCCGCTACATGCGCCGGCTCGCCGAAGTGGCGCCCGACGTCGTGAAGCAGATCGAGTCGGTCGGCGCGCGCTTCACGCACCACAGCTCGATCGCGCCGACGGGGACGATTTCGCTCTCGCTCGCGAACAATGCGTCGAACGGCATCGAGCCCTCGTTCGCCCACCACTATTTCCGGAACGTGATCCGCGAGGGCCGCAAGACGAAGGAGCGGGTGGACGTCTATTCCTTCGAGCTGCTCGCCTACCGCGAGCTCGTCAACCCGCGCGCGATGCCGGGCTCGACGAGCCCCGCCGAGGCGCTGCCCGAGTATTTCATGACGGCGGAGAGCATCGGCCCGCGCGAGCACGTCGACATCCAGGCCGCCGCCCAGAAGTGGGTGGATTCGTCGATCTCGAAGACGGCGAACGTGCCGACCGACTTTCGCTACGAGGACTTCAAGGACATCTACCTCTACGCGCACGAGAAAGGCCTCAAGGGCTGCACGACCTTCCGCTTCAACCCGGAGGCGTTCCAGGGCGTGCTGGTCAAGGAGGACGACCTCAAGAACACGACCTATGTGTTCACGCTCGAGGACGGCAGCGAGGTCGAGGCACGTGGCGACGAGGAGATCGAGTACGACGGCGAGGTCCACACCGCCGCAAACCTTTTCGATGCGCTCAAGGAAGGCTACTACGGCCGTTTCTGAGCGGGCGAGGTGAAGTGATGAGCCGCATCAAGTTTGAAAAAAAGATCGTGAAGTACCGGGTCCAGAAGCCGGAGGCGGAGAAGCCGGCGCCGCAGGCCCGTGAGGGCAGGGTCCGCAAGGACGGCGGCGGCAAGGTCGTGTGGATGCACGAGAAGCTCGAGCGTCCCGAGGTGCTGATCGGCTCGACGTACAAGATCAAGACGCCGGTGTCCGACCACGCGATGTACCTGACGATCAACGACATCATGTTGAACGAGGGCACGGAGCACGAGCACCGCCGGCCCTTCGAGATCTTCATCAACTCGAAGAACCTCGATCATTTCCAGTGGATCGTCGCGCTGACGCGCATCATCTCGGCCGTGTTCCGCAAGGGCGGCGACGTCGCCTTCCTGACCGAGGAGCTGAAGGCCGTGTTCGACCCGCGCGGTGGCTACTGGCAGCCGGGCGGCAAGTTCATGCCGTCGATCGTCGCGGAGATCGGCTACGTGGTCGAGCGCCACCTGCAGACGATCGGGCTGATGCAGAAGCCCGGAATGGACGACACGCAGCGGCTGCTGGTCGAGTCCAAGCGCAAGGAGTGGGAGCAGCGCAATCGCCAGCAGGACGCTTTCGCGCAGGCGAGCTATCCGGAAGGGGCGCAGCTGTGCGTGAAGTGCAATACCGCGGCCGTCGTCATGATGGATGGGTGCATGACCTGCCTTTCCTGCGGCGAGTCGAAGTGCGGTTGACGCGGCAAGATTTTCATCACGCGCCAGCCGGGTCCCCGCCCGGCGGCTCCTGACAAGGAGCTGCGCGTGACCTCCCAGGCGGCCTTCGGGCCGCCTTTTTTCCGGTTGGTGCCGGGTCGTACTTTCGTCATCTGCGGCGCACCGTGGATTACGAAGTTGCGATTCGGCACCATGCTGTCGCAGATGACGAAAGTACGACCCGGCACCATGCTGCTCGCCGCGGTGCTGCTCACCGCCTGCGCGACCGAGCGCCTCTATGAAGGTCCGGAGTTGCCCGCGGCTGAACGCGCGATCGTCCGCGCCGACCCGGCCGTGAGTGCGGGGCTCCCGGTGCAATTGCGGCTTCGCAGCGTCGACGGGCACGAAGTCGGGCTGTCCGCGAGCAAGGTCGAGCTCGCTCCCGGCAAGCACAGGCTGCTCGTCGACTGCCGCGTGGCGGAGAGCGGTTCGGTGCGCCGCTTCACGGTCGAGGCGGAGCTCGAGGCCGGCGGGCGCTATCGCCTGGTCGCGAATGCCACGGCGCGAAACTGTGAAGCGGTCGAGTTGATCGGCGACTGACCGGCCGCGGCCGGCGCGGGGCGTTATAATGTCTCGCGACATGTATCGCAAGTACTTGATTTCGATGATTCTCGCGGGCTTGCTCGCGCCGGTGGCGCGGGCCGATTCGATAGCCGGCCTCGCCGGTCCCGCGGGCATGCTGCAGCCGGTCGACCGCGTCATTGTTCACAAGGCGAGCCGCAAGATGGAGCTCATCCGGGACGGCGAGCTGGTCGCGAGCTATCGAATTTCGCTTGGTCTCTCGCCATTCGGCCAGAAGCAGCGCGAAGGCGACTTCCGCACGCCCGAAGGCCGCTATCGACTCACGCGCAGGAACGCCCAGAGCGACTTCTTCCTCGCCGTGCAGGTTTCTTACCCCGAGGCCGCGGACATCTCGCTTGCGCGCAAGCACGGCTGGCAGCCGGGCGGTTCCATCATGGTCCACGGCCTGCCGAACCTCCTGAAGTACCCGCGCGAGCGCTATCTCAACACCGACTGGACGGACGGCTGCATCGCGCTGTCGAACGAAAACATGCTCGATTTCTGGCTGCTGACGGGACAAGGCACACCGATCGAGATCCGACCGTGAGCGGCACCCCGGGGCTCGACCTCTCGGCAGTCGTGCATGCACGGGTGTCGCCGAAGGGGGTGCTCGACAACCTCTCGCAGCAGGAAGTCGACAAGTTGCTCGACCGCGGCCAGGGAGGCCTTTACCCGCTGTTTCGCCGCTGCGCGCTCGCGGTGCTGAATTCCGGCACGCTGATCGACGACGCGCGGCTCATCTTCGAGGCCTACAAGGACTTCGAGCTCAGGATCGTGCGCGAACCCTGGGGCATCAAGCTCGAGATGCAGCACGCCCCGGGCAGCGCGTTCGTCGACGGCGAGATGATCAGGGGCGTCAAGGAGCACCTGTTCTCGGTGCTGCGCGACATCGTCTACACGCACAACGAGATCGTCGCGCGCTTCGACCTCGACGACTCCGCGAGCGTCACCAACGCGATCTTCTGCATCCTTCGCAATGCCCGCGCGCTCGAGTACAAGGGCCGGCCGGACCTCGTCGTCTGCTGGGGCGGGCATTCCATCCCGCGCGAGGAATACGACTACACCAAGCAGGTGGGCTACGAGCTCGGGCTCCGGGGACTCTCAGTCTGCACCGGCTGCGGCCCGGGCGCGATGAAGGGGCCCATGAAGGGCGCGACGATCGGCCATTCCAAGCAGCGCATCCGGGATGGCCGCTACATCGGCCTTACGGAGCCCGGAATCATCGCGGCCGAGCCGCCAAACCCGATCGTGAACCAGCTCGTAATCATGCCGGACATCGAGAAGCGGCTGGAGGCCTTCGTACGGCTGTGCCACGGGATCATTGTGTTCCCGGGCGGCGCGGGCACGGCGGAAGAGATCCTCTACCTGCTCGGAATCCTGCTCGACCCGGCCAATGCGAGCCAGCAGATGCCGCTTGTTTTCACGGGTCCGCGCGAGAGCGCGGGCTATTTCCGCCAACTCGACCGTTTCATCAAGCTCACCCTCGGCGACGAGGCGCAGCAGCGCTACCGGATCGTCGTCGACGATCCGCCGGAAGTCGCGCGCGAGATGCAGCGCGGCTTCGACGCCGTGCGCCGCTCGCGCCGGCGCGCAGGGGACGCCTACAACTACAACTGGCTGTTGAAGATCCCGCGCGAATTCCAGCAGCCGTTCGAGGTGAGCCACGCATCGATGGCCGGCCTCACGCTCTCGATGGAACAGCCCGTGCACGAGCGCGCCGCGAACCTGCGCCGCGCTTTCTCGGGGATCGTTGCCGGCAACGTGAAGGAACGGGGTATCCGGCTGATCGAGGAAAAGGGCCCGTTCGAAATCCACGCCGCGCCGGAGATCGCGAAACCGCTCGACGAACTGCTACGCGGCTTCGTCGCCGAAAGGCGCATGAAGCTCGTCGGGGAATACCGCCCGAGCTACCGCATCGTCTGATTGCACGCGGTTTCCGGGGCGGCCCCGGGACATGTGATGCAGTTCCTGTTTAGTCCGCTCCCCCCCGCGTAACTTGCGGGTCATGAAGCCTTTTCAGGTTCCTGGCCCGTGAGCGAAATCAAGGTGACGCCGGCAGACGGCCGTGAGCGCGGGGCATCCGAACCCACGCCGCGCCTGCCGAAGCGCCCGCCCGTCAGCCGCCACGGCGCGATTTCGCGCGAACTGACCAAGTATTCGAGTTATAAGACCTGGGCCGACAAGGTGCGCGGCGCATTCGCCGCCGATGGCGACGCGCCGAGTGCCAACGGCAGCGGCCATACCCGCCGTTCCGCGGATCGCTGAGACGGCCGTGGAGCGACTCGCCCAACTGTTCGACGAGATCGAGGACATCCTGAGCGTGCTGCGCCAGCAGCTCGGCCTCTGGCCCGTCGACTGATCTCCAGCCTCGAGCGAAGGCACGAGGGGGACGGTCACCTTCGACGCCACCCCCTCGATCGAAGCCGCAAGGGGGACTGTCCCCTTTGACACCACGCCATCGCCGATTCCATTGAAGGCCTTTCGTCAAAGGGGACTGTCCCCTCTTCAAACGTTCGCTGCTATCTTTAGCGCATGGGGAAGAAGCCTTCCGACGCCGACCTCCGCGCACGCCTGACCCCCGAGCAGTACCGCGTAACCCAGGAGCGGGGCACCGAGCGTGCCTTCACCGGCGAGCACTACCACAACAAGCGGTCCGGCCAGTACCTCTGCGTCGTCTGCGGCGAGAACCTGTTTTCGTCCGATAGCAAGTTCGACTCGGGCTCCGGCTGGCCCTCGTTCTGGCAGCCGGCCTCCTCGAAGAGCGTCGCGGCGGTCGATGACCGCTCGCACGGCATGGATCGCACCGAGGTGCGCTGCGCGAATTGCGGAGCGCACCTCGGCCACGTCTTCGAGGACGGGCCCCAGCCGACCGGGCAGCGCTTCTGCATCAATTCCGCCGCCCTCGATTTCAAGCCGGAGTCGGGCTCCTGACGATGAACGCGGCAGCGTGGATCGCCTTTGCGTCGTTGATGGTCACAGCCATAGCGGCCGGCGAGCAGCCCGCCGATCCGCAGGGCGCAACGCAAACGGCACCGGCCGTGCCGCCTGCGCCACCGCAGCCGCCGGCGCCCGAGCCCGCGCTCCTCGTGACCGACCTCGTAGAGGGCGTCGGCGACGAGGCGCTTCCGGGCATGGTCGTGATCGTGCATTACACCGGCTGGCTCCACGACCCGGCCGCGCAGGATTTCCGCGGCAAGCAGTTCGACAGCTCGCGCGGCCGCGGCCAGCCGTTTTCATTCCCGCTCGGCGCGGGCCGCGTGATCCGCGGCTGGGAGCAGGGTATACCGGGCATGAAAATCGGCGGCACGCGCCGTCTCGTCATCCCGCCTGCGCTCGCCTATGGCGGCCGCAGCGTCGGCAATGGCGCCATCCCGCCGAATTCGACGCTGCTGTTCGAGGTCGAGCTGCTCGCCGTCGAGACCGTCACGCTCAAGACAGATCAATAGCCTGATACCGAGGTCATGATGCGATTCGCAATCCGACTGGCGGCACTGGCCGCGCTTTGCCCGGTGGGAACGTCATCCGCTGCGACCCTGATCCATGCGGGAAAGCTCATAGACGGCGTGGCCAATGCGCCGCGCGAGCGCGTGACCATCGTCGTGGACGGCGATCGCATCCGTTCGATCGACGACGGCTTCGCGACGGCCGGCGACGGCGACGCGGTCATCGACCTGTCGGGGGCGACGGTGCTGCCGGGTTTCATGGACATGCACGTACACCTGGCATCGGAGCACAGCCGAACGAGCGAGCTCGACAGCATCAAGAAGAGCGAATCAGACCGCGCTTACGATTCGGTGGTCTATGCCGAGCGCACGCTGCTCGCCGGGTTCACGACAGTTCGCAACCTCGGCGACGGCTTCAACACGACGATCGCGCTCAGGCGGGCGATTGCCGAGGGCAAGGTCAAAGGACCGCGAATCTTCACTTCGGGCCGATCGATCGGCACGCGGGGCGGTCACGCGGACGTGACGAATTCCTTCGGGCCCTTCCTGACGAGCAACGACCCGCGGCACGACACCGTCTGCAACGGCCCCGACAGCTGCCGCGAGGCGGTGCGCCAGCGCTACAAGGATGGGGCAGACTCCATCAAGATCACGGCGACCGGCGGCGTGCTCTCGATCGCGAAGTCGGGTACCGCGCCGCAGTTTACCGATGAGGAGCTCGCGGCCCTCATCGCGACGGCGCACGACTACGACATGAAGGTCGCTGCGCACGCGCACGGTGCCGAGGGACTGAATCGGGCGGTCAGGAACGGCATCGATTCGATCGAGCACGGCACTTTCATGGACGATGAAAGCATTCGCCTCATGAAGGAGAAGGGCACGCACTACGTGCCGACGATCTCGGCGGGCCGCTGGGTCTACGAGCACGCCCAGGACCCGACTTACTTGCCGGCGATCGTGCGCCCCAAGGCGCTCGCGGTCGGTCCGCAGATACAGAAGACCTTCCAAAAGGCCTGGAAGGCGGGCATCACGATCATGTTCGGCACGGACTGCGGCGTCTGCGCGCATGGCGAAAACGCCAGGGAATTCGGCTACATGGTCGAAGCCGGCATGCCCGTCATGGAGGCAATCAAGTCGGCCACCGTCGTTCCGGCGAAATATCTCGGCATCGACGACAGGCTCGGCAGCCTCGAGGCCGGCAAGATCGCGGACATCGTGGCCGTGCCCGGCGACCCGCTGTCGGACGTTCACGTTCTAGAACGAGTGTCGTTCGTGATGAAGGAAGGCGTCGTTTATAAGCGCTGACGACGGCGAATTCGCGCGGCGCCCTGCGCGCCGCGGGCGAGGGGACCCCCGGAGCGAGCGAATGTCCGGTCTTCTGAGCGAGCGAAGGTGGGTCCCCTCGCCGAGGGCGCGCAGGTAGTTGCATGTCTTCACCGTCTCCAAGCGTTGAGAAAGTCGTCATCGACGGGCCGGCCGGCGCGATCGAGGGAATGATCGAGCGCCCGCCAAACGCGCGCACAGGCATCGTGGCGGTGTGTTGCCACCCGCATCCGCTCTATGGCGGGGCGATGCAGAACAAGGTGGTTCACACGCTGGCGCGGGCGGCGCAGGACCAGGGAGTCACCACGGTTCGATTCAATTTCCGTGGCGTCGGTGCCAGCGCTGGCCAGCACGACGACGGCGTCGGCGAGAGCGAGGACGCGGCGGTGGTCGCCGACTGGGCGCGCAAGGCGACGGGCGCGACACGAATATGGTCGCTCGGCTTCTCGTTCGGTGGATTCGTCGCGTACCGGCTCGCGACGCAGCGTGACGCGGCGGCGCTGGTGACGGTGGCGCCGCCGGTGCAGCGCTTCGATTTCACGACGCTCGCGGTGCCGCGCTGTCCCTGGCTCGTGGCCCAGGGTGATGCGGACGAGCTGGTGGACCACGCGCGCGTGCTCGACTGGACTCGCTCGCTGGACCCGCCGCCCGAAGTGCGGATCCTGCCGGGCGCCGAGCATTTCTTTCATGGCCGACTGACCGAGCTCAGGGCCCTGCTGGGTGCGTGGCTGGCGGCGCGGACGGCGGAAAAGCCCTGAAAAAACGAACGGGGCGGACCAGCCGCCCCGTCTGCTTTCGAACTCGAAAACGGATGGTCCTGGTTTCAGCCCACCATCTCGTTGAGGTTCTTGAGGGCGCGGATGCGCACCTTCTTCGAGGCCGGCTTGGCCTTGATCAGCATCTTCTCGCCGGTGAAAGGGTTGACGCCTTCGCGGGCCTTGGTCGCGGCCTTCTTCACGACGCGCATCTTGCAGACACCGGGAAGCGTGAACACGCCGACGCCCTTCAGCGCCTTCTTCATCTGGTCGCCGAGCGCTTCCAGCACCGCGTTGACCTGCTTCTTGCTGAGGTCCGCCTTGGCAGCGACCGCCGATACGACTTGCGACTTCGTGGGAGCCGCATTCTTTTTCGCCATTGAGTTGTCTCCTGTGGTTCTGTCAGCGACGGGGCGATCCCGCCAAATCAATTCCGGCGCGCACCATACCATGTAAAATCCGGCTGCATAAGTGGGTTGACGGCGATTTCGAGCGGTTTTTTACGGCTCCGCGCGAGGGTCCGATTTTCATTCGAGACGAAACTCCCGTGTCAAGCGGGCGCGTATCTCGGGGCTCGCGGGTGTCGCGCGCGCCCGAATCTCGATCGTGAGCGGCACGCGATGACGGATCTCGACCGTCGCGAGCCAGGTCGGGCCGCCGGCCTCATCGTGGCGCGAAAGCGCAAGTGGCCGGCGCTCGCCCGTCAGGGCGACCCGGACCGCATCGATTTCGGCGGCGGCGACATGCGCATCGGCATTTGCGTCGCGCGGCGCGAGCGTGATCGTGAGCAGAGCTAGATTGCGTCTCTGCACAATGCCGTAACTGCCCGCAATCCCAGAGGGCAGATCACGCGTCATCGTGAGCGCGTAATGCATCCGGTGCGCGCCTGCTTCCGCCACGCCCGAATCCGTATATGGCTGCGCCTCCTGCACAGGCCCGGAATCGTCGCCGCAGGCCGCGGCGAGGAGCAGGGCGATGGCGCTCAAGGCGCCCGCGAGAGGCCTCCCTGAAATGCGTTGAAAACGCCCGATTTTCGGGGGTCTTTCCGTCGCCGCAGGGTTGTTGCCTGCCGCCCACGCCGGGCCTCGAAATGGGCCGGGGCGCATCGTCAGCCGATGAGGATTCTGAGCGCCGTGAGGCCGACGATGGCGACGAGCGGCGAGAAATCGATGCCGCCGACGGTGGGCAGGATCCGGCGCAGCGGCTGCAGCACCGGCTCGCAAAGCGACGCGAGCATTGACGTTGCGGGGCTTCGCACGCCAGGTGCGATGAAGGAGAGGGCGGCGTAAACGAAGATCAGGACCGTGTAGAGCATGAGCCCTGCGAGCGCGAGCGAGCGCAGCGCGGCCGCTGCGAGCGGCACGAATGGAAACAGCGCGCCTGTCCTCAGCCGGAACAGGATCAGGGTGGCGGCAAACTGCACGGCGAGCAGCGCGGCGAATGAGGCCGTGTCCACGCGGCCGATCGGCGGCAGCACGCGCCGCAACGGCAGTACGAGCCAGTTGGTCAGCGCGACCACCGCCTGGGCTAGCGGGTTGCGGAAGTCGGCGCGAACGAGCTGGAGCAGGACGCGGACCAGGAACGCGTAGACGGCGAACGTCAGGATCGTATCGACGAGGAAATAGAGCGCGGCCATGCCGGGATTCTAAACGCGCTCGCCGAAGACCGCGGTCCCGATGCGCAGGTGCGTCGCGCCTTCGGCGATCGCCGCGGCAAAGTCGCCGCTCATGCCCATCGAGAGTGAGTCCAGCCTGTGGCCGGCGGCGTTCAGCCCCTCGAGCAGTCGCCGCAGCTCGGCGAACCAGCGGCGCTGGCGTGCCGGCTGCGTTTCCTGCGGCGGCAGGCACATGAGGCCGCGCAGTGCAAGTCGCGGCAGGCTCGAGATGCCGCCCGCAAGCTCGTCAAGGCCGGCAGGCAGCACGCCGGACTTCGTGGATTCGTCGCCGAGCCGCACCTGGATGCACACTGCGAGCGGCGGCAGCGTGTCCGGCCGCTGTGCGGAAAGGCGCTCCGCGATCCTGAGTCTGTCCACCGTGTGCACCCAGTCGAACAGCTGCGCGATCTCGCGGGTCTTGTTGGCCTGCAACGCGCCGATGAAATGCCTGCGAACGGCGCGGCCGGCGAGGGCGTCGAAATGCGCGCGCGCTTCCTGCAGATAGTTCTCGCCGATGTCGGCGAGGCCCGCGTCGAGCGCCTCCGTCATGCGGGCGATCGATTGCGATTTCGCGACGCCGATCAGGGTGATTGCATCGGGGTCGCGGCCTGCGGAACGTGCCGCGACCGTGATGTTTTCCCGCAGTGCAGCCAGCCTTTCAGCGGGATTCTGCGGAGCAGTTAACATATTGGTGTGCAGCGGTCAGGGATATACTGCCCCCGGTCCCGAAGCACCGCGTCGCGGCGCGCCGGGACCTCGTCCGTGCACCGAGCCAGGGAGTCCTGATGGCCGTCGACATCGCCCAACTCTTGGCCTTCGCAGTCAAGAACAACGCGTCTGACCTCCACCTGTCCGCGGGCGTGCCGCCCATGATCCGCGTGGACGGCGACGTCAAGCGCGTGAACATGCCACCGCTGACGCACAAGGAAGTGCACAGCATGGTGTACGACATCATGAACGACAAGCAG
>Ga0187893_10000577_pt1 | contig 94737 bp, 73 predicted proteins | sample MA1701074metaG_FD_139574 | JGI IMG/M metagenome (GOLD analysis project Ga0187893, IMG submission 139574) | White microbial mat communities from a basaltic lava cave in the Kipuka Kanohina Cave System on the Island of Hawaii, USA - MA170107-4 metaG ... | reverse complement strand
CTGTCAACGCTTCGTCACTGCCCTCGCGGGCAGCAACGCATGACTCAGGGCCGGTATGGGCCGCTAACCCTTTACCGTATGACTCTTTCATTCACTACACCTCGCCGGTTTATCCCGGCGCACGAGGAGATGCCAATGATCGACAGCGAATCCGAAAGCGGCCTGCACATTGACTCGGACTGGAAGACCGAGGCCGCGCGGGAGAAAGAACGGCTTGTTGAACAAGAACAGGCGGCTCCAACAGGGGGCGGGTCGATGGGACCGCCGAGCTTCCTGGAAATCATCGACTTGATCGTCATGCAGGTGGCCATCGCCCTCGGCGCGTACCAGGGTCCGGGCGGGGAACGAATGCCCCCCAACGCGTCGGCGGCCAAACATTTCATCGACATGCTGGAGCTGCTGGAGCTCAAAACCCGGGGTAACCTTGGCGAAGAGGAAAAACAGACGTTGGACGCGGTGCTCTATCAACTGCGCATGCAGTTTGTGAATGCGGTCGGTCGGGTTGCGGCGAAGGACGCACCGCGGGCATGACGCCTTCCGGATTCCTTCACGCACCGCTCCGGGCGGTCTTGCATGAAGAGCCGCCGAAAATGGGGGTACGCGATCATCCCATTTTCCATTTTTGGCGTGTCATTGCACCAGACAACGGGTCAATCGCTGACATGTTTCAATCAAAGTGATTCACTTGCCGCTTTGGAATACGGGACGATTCGCTCCTCCGGAAAAGGGATGAGGGAGCGGTTTTCGAGAGGGGCTTGGTGGTTCTGACTCTGCTGCTGGCCGGGGCGAAGATTGACTACTCACGGCGCGAGACGGCGACGGGGTGAAATCATCGGCTTGGCCCTTGACTCTCCGAGTCACGCGAAGCGCGAGGGTCGCGCGTGGGGACTGCCGAACCGCCTCCCATGCAGGATCGCGACATGCTCGCCGAGATCGCCCACCCAAGCGCACCGACCCGCAAGTTTAAGATGAATCGGACCGCTACGTTCGGGCAATCCCATACTTGCGAACTCGATACCGCAGATTGTCCCGGCTGATGCCCAGGGCCCGGGCGGCCTTGGATTGATTCCAGCGGTTTTCCTCGAGGGCCTTGACGATCATTTCGCGCTCGTGGTCCCACAGGCTCGGGGGAGCGTCCGCGGCCGGCGGCGGGCGGCGAAGGCCGGTGATCTCCGGCGGAAGGTGTGACGGCAGAATGGCCGGCCCATCGCACATCAGCGCGGCGCGCTCAATCACGTTGGCCAGTTCGCGGATGTTTCCCGGCCAGTCGTAAGCCGTTAGCGCCGCGGCCGTCTCGGAAGCGAAGGAACGCAGGCGTGTGCCCAGCGTGTGGGCCGCCAATGTCGCGAAGTGCCCCGCGAGCTCGACGACATCCTCACGCCGTTCGCGAAGCGCGGGCAGCGTGATCGGAAACACGTTCAACCGATAATACAAATCCTCGCGGAACCGCCCGTCGGAGATGGCTTTTTTCAGGTCGCGATGCGTCGCGGTGATCACGCGGACATCCGTGGAAATCGTCTTCGTCCCGCCCACGCGAACGAAGGTCCGCTCTTGAAGTACGCGCAGGAGCTTGACCTGCGTTGAGGCACTGATGTCCCCGATTTCATCGAGAAACAAAGTGCCTTCGTCGGCGAGTTCGAACCGCCCGACGTGCTGGTTGACCGCGCCGGTAAACGCGCCTTTTTCGTGACCGAACAGCTCGCTCTCCAACAAAGTTTCCGGCAGCGCCGCACAGTTCACGGCCACGAACGGTTTCGCCGCGCGAGGTGAAGCCGCGTGGATGTATCGCGCCAGCATTTCCTTTCCGGTTCCCGTCTCGCCGAGCACCAGAACCGTCGCCGCCGTGGAAGCCACCCGATCGGCGAGTTCGATCACCTGCTTCAAGGGCTCGGATTGACCGACGATGCGCGGACCGGCTTGAACCGATCCCCGAAGGGCAAGGTTTTCACGGCGAAGATTTTGGTGGGCCTGGGCGTTTCGTGCCGCGCAGGCGGCGAGATTCGCGAACGTGCGCAGAAGTTCCAGATCGGAATCGTTGAACGAACCGCCGTGCCGGTTCAAAACCTCGACCACTCCGATCGTCTCGGATTTGTACACCATCGGAGCGGCCAAAAGGCCCCGCGTTTGATAGTGACTGACCGCATCGATTCCGTCAAAGAAACTTGGATTGCTGGCCACGTCATCGACCCGAAGTGCCCCCCCTGTTTCCAAGACCTTTCCCGCGATCCCCAAGTCGGCGTTGAATTCCTTTCCGACGAGGTCATCTCCCTGCGGACCCGTCGCCGCGGAAAAGATGAGCTTGTTCCGTCTACGGTCGAGCGTAAGCACGCTGGCGGCCTCGGCCTGCATGACCAAGGCCGCGCACCCTGCGATCCGTTCAAGCACCGTTTCGAGATCAAGCGTCGAGTTGAGTACGGCCGAGGCCTCTGCCAAGGCCCGAAGGGACTCTGGGGCGAGATCATGTAAAGCCAGTTCGCCGAACCCGCGCAAGGGCTCCGGGTTCTCGACAGGGTTGGCGGGGGTGGATCCCGGAACGAAAGCCAAAGTTCAGTGCCACTTCTAAAAGATTTTCTCGAATCGGCGCGAACCAACCGCCGCGGCAGGCGTAAGGATACAATAGGTATGTGGACGCGCCAACGGACGAAACGCTGCTACAAGAGTTTCTCAGCGGAACCAAGGCGAGCTACGAACTGCTCGTCCGGCGCTATTCGAGCGAGCTTTTTCGGTTCGCGTTTCGGCTCACGGGAAGCTCGGCCACGGCGGAGGATGTCGTCCAGGATTCGTTCCTCCAGGTGTTTTTATCGGCTGCGGAGTTTGATAGCTCGCGGCGGTTTAAGCCCTGGTTGTTCACAATCGCGGGCAACAAAGCTCGTGATTTCCTTCGCAAGCGTGAGCGGCGTCGCGAAGTGCCGGTCGACTCCCTGATTCGCGACGAGGAGGACTCCGGCCGCCGATACCTTGACATCCTGACCAAAATCGGGGTTCAACCCCCCGATGATTTTGCGGTTGAGGAGAAGCGACGGCTGGTGAGAGAGGTGATGGCCGATATGCCGGTAAATCTCAAGGAGATCATTGTCCTGGCTTATTACCATCATTTTTCCTATCGGGAAATCGCGGCCATGATCGGAGTCCCCATTGGCACGGTAAAGAGTCGGCTTCATTGGGCTGTCGCGGAGTTTGGACAACGTTATATGAGCGCGGCGGCGACGCGAGCAAGAGACCCTGGATCGTAGGACGATTTTCGACGAGGGTGTGTCCCGCAACGTGTAACCAGTGGTTTTGAGGAGGCCAAACAACATTTATGCAAGGTGAACCCGTAGATTTTCTGCTCGACCTTCACTTGGATCAGCTCGACCCTCATCAGCGCGCCTGGATGGCGGAACAATTGCGTAAGGATGCGCGGCTGCAAGAACAAAGCGACCATCTCGGCACCTTGCTTCGACCTCTCGACTTTTTGAGTACGACCGTGCCCGATGATCTTTCCGACAAGGTTCTTCGGTACGTCGAAGAACGGCGCTTCGCCGTGGTTCGGGCGGGTGACATTCCTATCGAATCCACGAAGACGACCGGCCGCCTGCGCTTTGTGCCGGGCAGGGATTTGTTGGCCGTCGCGGCCTCATTGCTGCTGATCGTCAGCCTGATGGTGCCCGGGCTTTCTGAGATGCGCAGCCGTTCGCATTGGGCGGTCTGCTCGTCGAACATGCGTCGGGTTGCCGAAGGGATCGGCACCTATCAAGCGCAGGAACCCTCCGGCACCGCGATACCCTATGTGAAGGCCTCCTCCAAGGCGCGCTGGCTTCCCCAGGGACCGGCGGAGCAGGAATTCGCCTCGAACAGCCGCCACCTTTTTCTTCTTCTCAAGACCGGAGTCGGCCCCGCTCCTTCCGATTTTGTGTGTCCGTCGCTCGCCGATTCCACTCCGATGAACCACGCTGATTTCGCGGCGCTCGAGGATTTTGAACATGGGAACAACGTCGCGTATGACTCGATGAATCTGGCAGGGGCCAACCCCAACCTTCGCCCCATGGCCTACATGGCCTACCTCAGCGACCGCAATCCGTTGTTCGAAGGTGGCCGATTCCATGAAGGGTTAGACCCTGATGCCGCAAACTCCCCAGCGCATGGTGGTCGCGGTCAACAAGTGCTCACGCTGGACGGCAGCGTTTCCCGAATGAAGTCGCCGCTTTTCGGACTTCGCAAAGACAACCTTTGGCTGGCCGGGGGCATCCGCCGCTATGCGGGAACGGAAACACCGATCCGGCCGGATGACATATTCCTGATCCCCGGGTTTCCGAAAAGCGAACCCGTCGAACACCAAAACCCCTAAGAATCAGAATAAGGGTGCATCCCAATGCTCCCACATTCGGCGCGCTCCCGATATCCCGGCGCGCCGGGACCCCATCGCAACGACAGCGCGGGATGGATGGGCCACCCCGCCGAATAGGCGCGTTGATGACCTGTCCTAAGTCTGATTCTCAAAATCAAGAATCTCTATCCCCGCCTTAAGATTATCGCGCAGTTGTCCGCGAAATGCAGGCAGCCCGTCGGCCGAAACACCAACGCGCTCGGCAAGGGCAACAATCGCTCGCTTGGCATCCTCCAAATCGTCGACGGCCGAATAACGCGACTGAATTCATAATAGGCTTTCGAAACTATCAATTGTACGCAATTGCATCCATCCCCGGCGCCGCCGGGACCTTCGTCGTCATCGAACCAGGTATCCGACGACGACGAATAGTTGGGCGGCGTGTGCATCAGCCCCGCAGCCACGGACACGTCGAGATCACGATTCAGATACCGTACCCGGGCCGCGTCATACCGAGATTGCCTGGCGAAGGTCACCGCATACCTTTCGGGGCAGCCCAAGCATCTTTGTACTTCGAAATCGCATTTCCCCCATCGAAAGGTGCGTCAAACCCCAAGGGAAGGGAAACCGCTTCTTGTGGACCTGCAACCTCCGACGGCTAATGATGTTTCGAACACCCAACGGCAGGGTAACATCCCATCCGTTGCTTCCCGGCGGGGGAGGGGCGAGTAAGATGATCGCGGCTTAGGGTAACAAAGATGACCAACGACCTGGATCGACGGATTGCGCAGTTCAAGAACATGGCCGAGGCCGACCCCAACAACGAACTGGGGCATTTCAGCCTCGGCAAGGCGTATTTCGAGGCCGGGAGATTTGCGGACGCCTCGGCTTCGCTGGCCCGCGCCCTGGAATTGAACCCCGGTCTTTCCAAGGCCTATCAACTTCGCGGCGAGTCCTTGAACATATCGGGCAACCGAGTCAAGGCGATCGAAATCTTTACACGCGGCGTCGAGGTGGCCGACGAACAGGGCGACCACATGCCGCGTGACGCGATGGTCAAGTTTCTCAAAGAACTTGGGGCCCCGATCCCCACGCTGCGCGCGGCCACGGCGGCAGGTTCCCGCGCACCGTCCGTCGGTGGAGGCACCGCGGCCGGCTTCCGCTGTTCGCGTTGCGGGCGACCGAATGAGGCGATCGACCGTCCACCGTTCAAGGGGCCCCTTGGGTTGAAAATCGCCGCCAACGTTTGCAAGTCCTGCTGGCGGGAATGGATCGGGATGGGCACCAAGGTCATCAACGAACTCGGCTTGCAGATGAATCAGCCGGAAGCGCAGGAAGCCTACGACACGCACATGGTCGAGTTCCTGCAGCTTGCGGAGAAGTAAGCGGCGAAGCGTGCCGCGGAAGAACGAGGCTACGAACGACGAGAATCGAATTTCGAAAGTCACTTGTATGGCTGTGAATCAAAAAACTGATACGAATGGATGGCGTGGGTTCGCGTGGGTTGCGTGGCTGGTGTTGAGTTTCATGCCGGGCGGGTGCCAAAGCACGGATCAGCGAACTTCGAGCATGACCGATAGCCAAACCCCATCGGCGGGAGCCCGTACGCCGATCGAAGAGGATAGCGCCACCCTATGGGTGAGCGGGTTGAGCTGCCCGTTGTGCGCCACCAACGTGGACAAACAATTGGTGAAGGTGCCGGGCGTTCGGAAAGTCGATGTTTTTTTGAACGACGGGCGCGTCGTCGTGGGCTTCGCGAAGGAGCCGCACCCCACCCGCGAAGAACTAACCAAGGCGATCAAGGAATCCGGGTTCACGCTTAACCGGATCGAGGTCCCCTGATCGTCGCGTCGCGCCCACTTCGGGGTCTTGTCCAAGTGCGGCGTTTCCGGGAACCCACAGTATAGCATGGACTACAAAATGAAGAATACCCTCCGAATTCTCCGGACTCGGCGTGCCGTCGGAATCTTGGCCGTTTCGCTCGCCGAAACAGCACTTTTTGGGCAGGCGCCGATGCACGGCGAGTCCGCGACCCAGCCCTCGCCCGGCCACGTTATTCTTCGCGAACAATTCCGATACTTTCGACTGGACAACGATCCGACTCCGCAAAACCGGGAAGTGGACCAATGGGATGCGCTCACCTGGCTGGAGGTCGGGTTGCGTCACAACCTGGCCTTGTCGATCCGCGTGCCGCTTTCGTTTCGCTGGGAAGAGTCCGACTGGATCGACGGGACGGACCAGGCCGCGGGAGTTAGTGATATCACTACCATGCTGAAGTGGCGGATTCTCAAGAAGGACTCGGGTCCCCTCGACAGCGCCCGGTTAAGCCTGCTGGGCGGAGCGGAAATCCGCAGCGGGGACAGCGATTTCTCCAGCGATTCGTACGACCCCATCGTTGGTTTGGTGTACACGCAGATCCGGGGCCGGCACGGGTTCAATGCCGGCGCGTCGTGGAAATTCACGACCGACGGGAACAAGGACCCGCTGTATGTCGGAGAGAGCAAGGCCGACCTATTGCGTTACGATGCGTCTTATTTGTTTCGCCTTTACCCATCGAAATTCGAGGCCGATTCTCACGGGGCCTGGTACGCGGTCGCCGAGCTGACCGGCTACTATGAAACCGACGGCGACCACGAGATCCTTCTCTCTCCGTGTTTGATGTACGAAGGCCGCAACCGGATGCTGGAACTGGCTGTGCAATTGCCGGCGCTTCAAGAACTCGACCACCGCCCGGAAACGCGCTACGTCATCGTGGCCGGACTGCGGTTCCTGTTCTAGTCCCCTCGAACACTCGATTCATTCCCGGATGCATCGATCGAGGATTCTGGGGCAACCGGCGTTGCTCGCCCCGACTTGATTCCCTGTTCGCAGGGGTACGGCTTGGTCTTGAATGGTTCACGGCGCAACAGACGAACCGCCAATCCGCGCAAGGCCTGTTCGTGCCCATGGAGATGCGGGGGAAATCTCCAAAGCCAGTCGAAATTGTTCCGTGGCCGTGGAGGTCTCGCCGCGTTCGGAGGCCAGTTCGCCGAGCAGGCATAAGGTGTCGGGGTCGTGTGGCCGCTCGCGAAGGAGTTGCAGCGCTGCGGAGCGGGCGGCTTCGTTCGAACCCCGCTTCCAATCGACCAGCGCGCGGACGAATCGCACTTCGGGATCATGAGGGAGTCGTGCTTGAGCCTGTCCAACCGCCTCGTGGGCCTGCGGCCAGTCGGCCTGCGCCAGGGCCGCTTTGGCTAGAAGAAGTTGGGCCGCGGCGTCGTCGGGATGTCGGGTCGCATAGGGAACGAGAATCGTTCGGGCCGCCGCCGAATTCCGATTTTCAAGGCGACACGCGGCCAGAGCCAGAACGGCTAGAGAACTTGCATTCAATGGATCGGATTCCACGAGGGGAGCCAGGACGGACTCCGCCTCCGTCCAACGGCGCAGTTCGGCGAGGAACAGACCCAACTCCTCGGTCACCTTGCCGTCATGGCTTAAGAATCCCGAGGCTTCCAGATACCGTTGAAAGGCCTCGTCCTGGTCTCCGCTCACTCTCGCGAGCCTGGCGGCGAGCAGCGAGAAGGAACCGTTGTCGTCGATGCGATGGGCATGATCGGCCAGCAGGGTCCGTGCTTCGGCCACGCGATCGAGCTGCACGAGTATTTCCGCGGCCGCCATCAGAGCGTCGATGTGCGAAGGGTCGCGTAAGAGGACATCACGAAATGCTTGAAGCGCCGACTCGAATTCTCCGCGTTGTTCCAGAATGACCCCTTGAAGGTACGTCAGTTCCGGTGCGGTCGCCGCGTTGGCCATTGCTGCGTCGATCGACAGCTGAGCCGAGGCGAACCGAGAGATTTCGAGGTTGGCCCTTGCCGCGAGGATGTAACCGTCGATGCTTTTGGGGTCCAGAGCGGTGGCTTCGGATGCGGACTTGATGCATTCATCAAAGAGTCCGCCGGCGTATTGCTGAGCAGCGAGCTGCGTTTTGACCCGAGCGCGAACTTCGCTCCAATGTTGTTGAGCCTCCGCCTTGACGTCCTTCTTGGGAATCGAGGCACAGGAAATCAGTAACAGGTTGAGAGCGGCAACGGCGTGCAGCAGCATCCCCGGGCGGGACAGGGCAAGGTTGACGGCTCGCGCATGGGGAAATCGAGGACGCGGCTTCACGGTCGGTCTCCTTCGGTAGGCGGTTTAAACATGGGGTCGGCAGGTTTTCCGCGCTCGTGGGCGACGAGGTCGAAAAGAAACGCGCGGCCGCCCGAGGCCCATTGGCTTTCCCAGAATCTTTTTTGGTTCAGCTCCTCGCGCATGCGCTGTGCCGGGACCAGTCTGGAGTCGAGATGGTGGGCCAGGGTGGCGTGCCATTCGGCCCGGTCTACCTTGCCCGACTCCAGCGCGGCAACCGCGCGGCGACAGTGCGACTGGGCAAGCCGCTCGCGCCCGAACCACATCAAGCCGCGGCGGGCGCCCACCCGAGTTTTTTCGACGGCTTCGAGTTCCCCGCGGGAGGCGTCGGCATACCGGGCATGATCCTTCACCACGTGAAGGGTCAGCAGGATGATGACCTCTTCCCGTTCGGTGGAGTCGTTCTTGGAGCGGAAGAGACTGCCGACGCCGGGAATGTTGCCCAACAGGGGGACCTGCTTCTTCGCGGCCGTGGTGACCTCACGAAACAGTCCGCCGATCAAGATCGTATCGCCGTCACGGATGACGATGTTGGTGGTCACTTCCGTGGTTTGCTTGGAGGGCAATCCCTGGGCGTTAACGAAGCCCACGCTGTCTTCGGGGTGCAGCTCGACGCGAATGAATCCGTCGTCGGCGACGAACGGGCGAAAGGTGAGTTGCGTTCCGGTTTCCAGGAACTCCACGGATTGGATGGCCTGCGTCTCGGTGACCGTGGTGGTCAGATAGCCGTCGCGGCGGCCTACGATGACGAAACCCTTCTGACGATTGAGCGCCAAGACTTTGGGATTGGCGAGCACGGTCGTATCGGTGACTTGCTCGAGCGCGCGCAGAAAAACCGCGACGTGATCTTTGACAATTCCGAATTGGAGCCCGCCTCGAGGAACGTCGTTGGTAAAGCCGGTCTGGGCGGCGTAGTTGTCGAATTCGAGTCGCGATTGCGGCAAGTCGCCCAGGACCACGTTGCTGATGCCGTTGCTGGTGGTGCCGAGCAATTCGAGATCGGCACCCCCGACGATGGTGAAGTCGATGCCGAGGTCGTTCTTGTCGCTGAGCGTGGCCCGCAGGATCGTGGCCTCGACAAGCACTTGTTTGGGGCGCACGTCCACGGCTTTCAGGACTCGTTCGATTTCCCGCAGGTTCGCGGGTAGCGCGGTGATGACGATGAATTCGGGCAGCGCATTGCTGTTCCCCGCGACCTTGCTGACGTCGGTGGTCAGGCCGGCCTCGGGTGCGGTGGAGATGGAGGCGGTTCCGCCCGGTCCGAGCATGGGTTTGATGAATCCTTCCGCGTCGGTTGAGGAGATCCAATTGAGCGAAAAGACCCGGGTGACGGGTTGGGTTTCCGTGGCCGCCAGCTTGGCAATTTCATCGCTGGTATATACGTAAATAAAGTTTCCGACCACGCGGTACCCGGCGTCGTGAGCGGCCAACACAGCCTGCAAGGCTTCTTCGAACGGAACGTTGTAAAGGTTCGCGGTGACGATTCCCTTCACCTGGGGCGACGCGACGATGTTGCGCTTCCCTTTCATGGACATCAGCCGAAGGACGGTGGGCAGGGGCATTTCATCGACGTGCAGGTTCACGTGTCCCGAGAGGTTGATGTCCACGCCGGTAATAAAACCGTCGGGGGGCGGTGGAGGCGAGGAAGGGACCTGGGCCGTAACTACGCTCGCCAACAAAAGGCTCATGGCCACCCACCGACCACAAACCGGGCGGACCCTGGGGCGGAATGTTCGGAAGCGAGATGGCGACGCGCGAGACGGTACGGACCTGTTGCTCGTTAGTGGAAGAAGCTGCGTCAGCACGATCGGTTCATCTCTCCGCCGCAGGAACATGGGCCGGTTCCGCTTGCCCGACAGGCAGCGAACGCCGCGGGCCAAGCGTTTTCGTCGCCCTTCCGCCTATTTATCGGGCGGCCCCTTCGAAGCGGGAACACCCTTCGAGTTATCGGCACTTTGGTTGCGGACGTTCAGTGTGCCGTGTTCGAGAACGGCCTTGATTTCCGCGAGCAATTGATTGGTTCGGCGCGCTTCATCAAGAATCTGTTTTCGTTGGGCAGCGCTGTCGGGCAGTTGTGCTCTGACCGTCGATTCCAGCGCGACCGGTCCGGTCCAGACTCGCAGACACGTAACCAGGACCAGGCCCACGAAAGCCCTCTTCAAGATCCCCGTAAGGTAGGTTGATTCATTTTTCATTTGACGGTTCTCCCAATCAGGAACGATGGAATTATCGGAAGTCTATCGAGTAAGGATGAGTCGGGAACTTTCAACGCTTGCCTGCGGAACGTCAGGCGGGACGGATTCGCAGCTTGGTGAAAGGTTTCGAGGAGTCCTGTACTCCTTGCACGGTAAGAAGCCCGCCAAGCCCCAAAAGCGCAGCGCAAGCCACCCAGTGAAAAGAGGGTTCGACCCGGCCGATGGGCCACAGCGATTGAGGCAATGCCGTCACGACGGCCGCGACAAGAAGGCTGCGTCCGAGCCAGGCGATCTCGACGGAGCGTGGGTGGGCGACCCGATCCAGGAGCATCTGCCGTGTCAGGGCAAATGCATATCCGATGAAAACGACTGACATGGCGCCAAGTGCCGAACGCATGGATCCACCGGCGAATGTCCAGGCGGTCGCCCACTGACTCGCGCTCGCCGTGAACGCAACCGTCAGGCAACCCAAACCCAATTCGGAAAACGATCGGTTGGGGATGCCTTCTCGAAACTCCGCCACAAAGATCCCGATTCCCAGAAGCAGAAATGTCAGCGGCAGCGCGTGGCCCGAGGCGAGTGATGGAAAACCCAACAACCTGTCGGCCGACAAGGTGAACACCGGCAGAGCCAAGGAGATCCCGTAGATCGTACACCGAAGCAGTTGCGGGTGGCGATCGCTACAGATCGGCGGTTGAAAGCGGGACTTGGCATCCTGGTTTCGGACATTTCGTTCCGCAGCCGCACTGGATCGAATCGCCAAAATACACGTGACAAGAAGTGGCAGCGAGGCAAATGGAAACACGAGGGGAAGTGGAACCACGATTCGCAACGCGATTCCCGCTGCCGCTCCAAAAAGCACGAGGGCGGTCGCCGACACAGCGCATTTCAGACGGTCGCCCCGAAGGCGATGGCACGATGCCAGCGCAACGCCGGCTGAACCAAACGGTACGGCGAGTGCGGCTGTGATCAAGCTGAAGGACAGTGCTCCCGCGGGGAAGTCCGACCATTCCCAACGGGCGTATGACCACGAATGGACGCTGACCGCCAATCGAAGAAGAGCAGGAAGAAATAGGATGGATATTCCTCCGACGAGCGATGAGGCACTGAGGACGATCCATTGCCATGCCCGGTCATCCATGTCCGACAGAAGACAAATCGGGAAACTCGGGGATGAGGCCATATCAGGCGCGGCGTGCCCCTTCCGCCGACCGACACGCGCCGCGATTCGTCGTGGGAGGATGACCCCGAGAGCGAGAGCCGATATTCCACCCGCGACGATTCGTCGCAGGGCGTGCGCGCAATTCAGGGCGCCGGCCCAACCTTCGACAACTCCAAACAGGGCAAACGCAAACGAAAAACCGAGGCAGATCGCGCAGACGGCGGTCGGGAGAACCTCTCTCGATGCGCCCGCAGCCCATCGAATCTCGGTGATCACTTGAGCGTCATGAAGCGGCATCGACGCTTGGCGGGCCGGCGCCCTGGCGCGCCGTGAGGTTACGTTCTTCCGCGTTTTTGGCCGCGCGGACTTCCCCGATCGAGGAAGCCGGCGCTTGGATCGTCCGGAGCGAAGTTGTCGGGACACGGATGCCGGCCTCCTGCCGAAATTCTGTTCGATCCCTCGATGTCGTGGTCACAGCCCGGAATGACTGATCAAGAAATCGGAGTCACCCGGGGGCCCGACATTCCATCGTATCCGGCGAGGAACGAACGTCCATAAGCGTTGAGGATGAAATCGGGAAATGGCGGACGACACCGTTGGTCAAGCGAAGAACGAGAGCGGCCTGGGGGTCGATGTCCACCATCCACCCCTCGAACTCCTTTCCGTCGCAGCGCAGTCTTACCCTTCCACCGATGAGTTCGGATCGATCAAGCCAGTCTCGCCGCACATCCGCAAGGGTCCAATGGTCCGGATACCCCAACCAGCGATCGAGTTGCTGGAGCAGTTCGCGAACCAGAGCGGTGCGATCGACGGGCCGGGAAGAAAGGATTTCGAGCGAGGCGGCCCGCTCGGCCAGTTCGGGCGGAAAGTGGCCCGGCTGCTGAAGGCAGTTGATGCCGATCCCGCAGACATAGGCCCGCGCGCCCGTTTCAACGGCACGACTTTCGACGAGAATTCCGCCGATTTTTCGGCCGTCCACCATCAAATCATTCGGCCAGCGAATTTGCGGGCGGACGCCGGTTTCCGCGCGAATGGCATCGGCGACCGCGATGGGAAGCAGCAACGCCAACGGGCCGGGCTCGAGTGTCCGCGAAGAGTCGATGAGCGCGACGCTGCACAAAATGCTCGCTCCGCGCGGCGAAGTCCAGGTCCTTCCCATGCGGCCTCGCCCTGCGGTCTGAATCTCGGCCAGGATCACCAGTCCGTCGGCCTCCGGTCCGGCCATTCGATTCCAGACTTCATCATTTGTGCTGGGGGTCGAATCGATGTATTCGAGTCGCCGTCCGACGCGTTTCGTCCTGAGCGATTCCCGTAGAGCGGCGATGTTCAGTGATCCGGTCACGTTGTTGGCGAAGATAACCGGCGAGGAAATGGGGGCAAGCGTCGCCTCTCTCAAGTCGGAGACGACCCTGATTGGGCGCTACCGGGGGAGATGCGACTCCCAGTCGATTTCGGCGATCGGGCGATCGCGGTCACAAAGTAACATGAGAATGGGATCGTGCGGCGGAGTCGGACGAAAGTCGTAGCCGACGTCGTCGTAACGAGTGGGAAGGAACTCGGTCCATTCGGGGAATGCCTCCTCTCCGAGAAGGACGAGAATCAGGCGCGGCCGTCGGTTACGGATTTCCTGAACCATGATCCGGCGGCGCTCTTCCGATCCCGGGTATCGGGAATTCAGCGCTCCGATCATCGTGAAGCGAGACGCGCATCGCCGCTGCGAATAATAATAGATCGAAGCATCGTTGCCGTAGATGAAAATCTCATCCTTCGGTTCGATGGCATCGCGGACTTTTTCCGCCAGATTTTTCGCCCAGAACTCGCGGGATTGGTAGCGCTGGTCGGTGATGCCGAGGGCATCCTGAGAGAGATAGACTCGTGTTTGCGCGATTGCCAAGGGAACCATAACGCTTGCGGCCAAAACGACATGCGCTGCAGCGACGACAAGTCGTGATGGCGCAACCAAAGGTGCTCGGACTTCGCGCTCCGGCGCATCGCGGACGCTTCGACCGCAAAAGATCTCGACCAGGCATTCGATTCCAGCCGACAAGGCGATTGCCGCGGGTGGAATCATCAAGTAGTAATAATGCGGCCAGAACTGATTCGGCAGACAAACTGCGCAATAGCCGGCACCAAGAACGAGCAGCAGGAGCAGCCTCGCCGGGTTGTTTCGCTGAATCTCCATCGCGGTCAGTATCACAACCGATAGGAATGCTCCGAGCCAAAGTGGCCAGGCTCCGTGAAAGATCTGAAGCCGCTCGGGGGGATTGAAAAACTTCACGAATCGGGCCAGGAAGCTCTCGCCGGACGACGCATAGCTCAAATTGAACCGAAAAACGGCATCCACGAATGGGTTCAGCCTGCCCGTTAGGGCAAAGTAGGCAAACGTCGCAGTCCAGAGTAACGCAGGCATCAAGGTGCAGGCGGAAACCGCACGGAGTACCGCGGACCGGCGTTGATACCCGGGGCGGTGTTGAGCCGCCTGAAGCAAGCACCAAACCGTGAGGATGACCCAATGCACGGCCAGAACTGTCTTCATAAGAGATCCGATGGCAAGGGATGCTCCGGCAATCAAGAGCATCCACCCACGAACGAACGGACGGTTCGAAGTCGTGGCGTCGTACCCAGGAGAAAGGAACGCACGGAGCCCGAGTGACCACGCGGCCAGGATGCACGTGTTCATGTAGATCTCGCGGTTGCAGCCTTCACCGGCCGTTGACGGGTCAGAGGAAACGACGCAGAAGATCGCGATTCCGATCTAGGCCGCGGCGCGCGACGTCGACTTCCGCAGGATGTCAAAGATCAACCACAATGAGATCAGGGAAAACGCCGTGGCCAACCACCGAAAGACTTCCGGTTCCGTTCCAAACATGAAGGAAACAGCGGCGAACAATACAAAGACACCGGGCGGCTGATGATCCCAGACGTCTACGTAGAGTTGGTCCCCGGCGAGTAGCCTTGACGCAATGTAGGCATAGTTGCCTTCATCGCGTTCGAGCGGCACGTCGAATGCATGAAGGCGAAAGCCGACAAGGATCGAACCGAAGAGGATCAGGGCGATCGCGTCGCCAAACTCTTCCCGTTTCATTCTCGTTCACCGCGCATACCGGGCGCCCGGTTCCTTCCTGCGTCGGCCTGGGCCAGAAGCGGGCGCAGAAAATCATACGAACGGCGTGCGGTTTCCACCGCGTCGTGACTGAACCGCGGCAACTCAACGTGGATCGGTCCCTGATAGGCGATCGCGTGCAGCATCCGGAAGAGCGACTCGAAATCGATTTCTCCTTCGCCGAACGGGAGATGCTCGTGCACGCCGCGACGCATGTCTTCGAGGTGAATGTTCCAGAGCCGGTCTCGCCGGCGGCGAAGGTGGTCGGAAACGTCGCCGTCACCAAGGCAGTGAACGTGGCCTACGTCAAGGGTCAAACCGAACAATGGATGGCTCACGGCCTCGAAAAGCCGTTCAAACTTTTCCATCGTGTCGATGAACATGCCGGGCTCGGGTTCGAAGGCGAGCCGCACGCCGTGCCGTTCGGCACGGTTGAGGACCGATCGGATTCCGGCCACGAGGCGCTCAAAAAGCTCAGCCGACTCGGCGGGGGAATCGGCACAGCCCGACCAGAACGAGACGCTGTCCGCTTTGAGCTTTGCGGCTACCTCCACCGCGGCTACCAAGTATTCCAACCGAAGTCGGCGGTCGTTCGGCTTCCCGCTGATCAGCGTGGGCTGGTGTTTTCGAAAAGGGTCCAGGATAAAACGCGCGCCGGTTTCGATCGTTAGCCGCAAACCAAGCCCGTGGACGCCTTCGCGAATTCGGCGGGTCGTTTCCGCGACACCCGATGCATCTGGTGTATTCATCAGGTCGTGATCGAGCGTTACGGCCAGGCTGCGGTATCCAATCCTGGTGAGGACATCCGCCGCGTCGCGAAACCGATGATGGGCAAAACCGTTGGTGTTGTATCCGGGGATCATGGGTCTCCCAATCTCGTGCCCGAAATGGTACGCGAGAAAGGGTCGAGGAGCGAAGCGAAGCAATCGAACAGGAAAATCAGTTTGGCGATGATCCGGAGGCGGTCCGTTGGGCGCAAGTCTTCAGTGCCCGCTGGAACAGATTTCGTCGCGAACGCGATCGTTTGAAAGGATTTGAGGGTGAGGAGCGCAATGGCACGGATCCATGTGGAACGAAGAGCCCGCCGCATTGCCGACAGCTTCGCGGCAGATTTCGGTCCGTGAACTTCACGATCACGGGGAAGCTGCAATGCGGGCAATGTATGTAAACCGGCAATCCCAAGAAATCTCTCCGGCGAAAATGTCGCTCCGGCGCGCAGCGATCCCTCGGTTCGTGACGTCACGCGGCGAACAAACGATCCTCGACGGCTCTGCCGGCGCCTAAGGCGAAGCGATCGCCGGGCCGACGGTCTCGTTGAGCAGAAGGACTCCGTCCTGGGTCCCGATGGACATGATGTCCGAAGACAATGCCGACGCTTTGAATTCCTGATCTTCCAGAAACGCATCCGCGGATGAACGGTCGTCCATGATATCCAGGTCATCGTCGACGTGGTTCAGGCCGAGGACGTGCCCGGCCTCGTGGGCGGCCACGTTTCCGATGGCGATCCCCATTTGCTCGGCGCTGGGGACTTCACTGAAGAAAGAAACCGAGAACGACTCCGTGAATATGATGGCATCGTCGCACCGATCCGCGTTATACAAATCGACCGCCTCGGATAGCCCGAAGGCCATGGGGTGAAAGCCGCCAAAGTATACGACGGAGAACTCCGTGCCGTCGGGAGGGGGCTCATCTTCCGTGGTCAGGATGGTGACGTTGAAACGCTGGTAATTCTGCCGAACGGTCTCCACGATGGATTGAATCATGACATTCGTGGCCCCACGGTACACCCTGTCAATTCGCTCGGCGTCGAACGGGTCCAGCTGATAGCTGCCCAATCGGAGAGAATTCACGTCCGCGCCGTCAAAATCCAGCACCAGAACCTGCGGTCGCGGCTCGGCAACGACCGATGCGGAGCGATGAACTTCAAAAGTGTAGGTCCCCACGCCCTGGCCGCGTTCGGCGAATGCGGATTGGGTCATCACAAGGAAATAAGCCGCGGCACCGTGTCGAACCGTGAAATCGATCCGCGGATTCAAACAATCCAAGTTGTGAAAATCATCGCACCGATCATCGTTGGTCGATACGAGCCGGCCCTGGTCGTCAAACACGCCGACCGAGGCATCCAGGGCCGAGTCGTCGGAGGATGCATCAATTTCAATGAGGTCTCCAACTTCGAGGGCGCCCAGCAGAAACACGTCGAGGTCGCCGCGGCGGTCCACCGTGCCCTGAAGCCGAGCCACGCCCTCGGCGTCGAAAACGGCGACGACCGGCGACACAAAAGTTCCGTTGGGTTCGCCAAACGTCTTGCCGAGCGGGCTGGTCAACGAAGGGTCGATATTGCCATCGACCAGCGGCTCGTCAACCTGTTCGCTGCCGTCGCCCCCATGGTTTCCCTCCGGGAACTGCCCACCAGGAAATGCGCTGGGGCATCCTCCCATCAGCCAGAACAGATTGGCCAGGACCATACACAGGAAGAGTCTGATTCGCCGCAACGTTCGGGCGTTACTCGCTGTGTCTTGCGTTCCCGCGGATCGATTTTCAATTCGTTCCATAAGCCTTCCGATTCATGATTGTTTCGAGCCGCGGCCCTCCGTTCGCGAGCACACGGTAACTAGTTTCACGATCCTACGTTCATCGGCACGGACCGCAAGCGTCGCCGTTACGTGTTCGCCGCCTATTTCGCGCCCGAATGCCGGTGCAAGGCGCAACTCCCGAATCGCAACCCGCTTCGCTCGCCGCTCCCGACGATGGACGAGCGGAAATAGTCCGTCTTTTTCGGGGTTATCGGCCCTAGTGGAAACACAAATTGCGGATTGCCGCCCACGCTGTCCAGCAACGATTGCACTTCATCGAGGAATCCGAGTGGAAAGACCTCTCCATGTACCGGGGACCGGCGGAACTCCTGGGGGAGCATCAATTCAGACAAACTCGCGGTGACATCCATGATCCCCAAAGGATCGGCCGTGTGAACCAGCCCGAGCAGGTGCCCGATTTCGTGGCTGGCGACGTTGGCCAGCGCATGGCTGATTTCGGAGATGGAGGGGTTCAGGCTGTTGAACGCCGTGAAGGTGTCGGTGAACACGATCGCATTCTGGTTTTGCAATACGTTGAATTCGTCCACCCCCTGGGCGATGCCCAACAGGCCTTCGTCAAACGTGCCAAAATAGACACGGGTCATTCGGCCGTCGAATTCCGTGCCTTCCGACGTGGAGTGGATCGCCACGTCAAAGGGTGCGTAGTCGGATCGAACCCGTTCAACGACTCTAGTGACAATCTGCCGAGTCTTGCCCGAGAATCGTCGAGTGATTCGGCTTGCATCGAAAACGGGAACCTGGGCCGGCGTCCGCCCGCCGATGCGAACATCGGTGCCGCCGTCAAAAACAAGAAGCACCTCGTCGGGATGGCGTTCAAATACAGGTTGGTTCGGGGTCTTCGACGCGGTCAGCGAGTAGTTTCCGTCCGCGGCGAAACCTCGCGAGGCGGCCACGGCCACGTAGCACGACGGCGACGGCCGGAGGATCACCACATCCACAATCGTCCCCTGCCGGCCGAACACCACGTTTCGGTGATCATCGACGAGCAACATCGTTGCCTGCGCGTCCATGAGGCTCATGGCGCCTTGGAGGTTGCCGGTGGTCTCGAGCATGACAAAGATATGGTCGCCCGGCACCACGGGGCCGAGGTCGTAGAGGTCCACTTCTTCCTGGCTGCGGATGGCTCCTCGGACGGTTTTCGATCCATTGATCAGGTAAACGCGCGAGGCTTCCGAGAATCGTTGGCCCGTCTCGCCCAGGAACGCGGACGTCGCCAACTCGTCATCGATCGAAGAGAATTCGAGCCCCGGCTGGGGTGCGTCCCCGGGACCATTAGACAACTCGGCACCGCATCCGCTAAAGAGCAGCACACCGGCTGCGAAGAACAAGGCTTGGACCCATTGGAGTCGTCCCGGGGTCGACGCGCGTGCCTCGGCAGGCGCCGGCCCCGGCGAGATGCCCACGATGGCGGGCTTGCGCGCAGAAAGCGGGCGTGGAACGTGATGGACGGTCACAGCGAAATCACCCCTTCCGATCGTGAACGCTTTCCCCCCGTCCCTCCGGTGGAAATGGTCGCGTTCTTACGGTCGAATCGATGGCCGGTACACGTACCGCCGACGGCACTCGGACGTGCGGTCGGCCTGATCCCCCGGTCCGGCGTTTCTATCTGCTGTGCTTCGTCCCCTCCGGGGAAACCCTAAGATATGCGCGGACGAGTGATTTCCGCCGGGCGATCCACGTCCGCAAATTTCCGTGCCCGCGATTTCCCGTTCGCGCCCGGCGGGAGTCATGGATTCCTTCCACATACGGTGATCGCTTTTCCGAAGGTCCGGTATAATCCGCCCGCCATGGATCGGATGGACTTCACCACGGACCAGCGCCGCGCGATTGAATTCACGGGGCGGGAAATCCTCGTGTCGGCGTCGGCGGGTTCGGGCAAGACCGCAGTTCTCGCAGAACGTTGTGCCTTTCTGGTCTGTGATGCCCCCCCGCCCTACCGGTGCGATATCGAAGAGTTGTTGGTGCTGACGTTCACGGAGGCGGCGGCGGCGGAAATGCGCGGCCGCATCGTGGAGGCCATTCGCAAGCGGTCGGCGGCCCGGCCCGATGATCTTCATCTTCGCGATCAACTTGCGCTGGTGGACTCAGCACAAATCTCCACGGTGCACTCGTTTTGTCTTTGGCTCGTCCGCAGGTGGTTTGCGGCCGTGGGGGTCGATCCCGATGCCGCCGTACTCAGCGCCGAGGAAGCGGCGCTCTTGCGGCACGAAACCAAGGAAGACTTGTTCGCGTCGCTCTACCGGGAGGGGCGCGCGACGGACGATAGCGCCTCCTGGCTCCCCGTGGAATCGGTTCCCTCACCGATGACTCACCATGCCGGTGCTCTGGTTGCCCCGATTACGCACTTCGAGGCCGCGCTGGGATCTCGGTTTTTGGAACTGGTGGACGATTACGGTCTGGGTGAGGATCGGGAAATCTCGTCGCTGTTGCTTCGCCTTCATGAATTCACCTGTTCGTTGCCGGACCCGGACGCCTGGTTGACCTCGGCGTATCACAGACTTTCGAATCGTCCCGAGGAAGTCGTCAAGGACTTGTTGGCGGCGCTGAATGATGAACTGAACGCTCAAGTCGAAGCGTGCGAGGAACTGCTCGCTCGATGGGAACGGAGCAGCGGACCTACGGGCCTCGGTGCTGAGGCCATTTCCGAGTATCTCGGCGCGCTTCGCGAATGGAAGCACGAATTGGATCGCGGGCCGGAGAGAACCCCTTCACCAGGCCGGGCTGAGTACGATGCGTTTGACCACGTTCTTCGGCAAATCGCCGCGTACGAATGGATGACGCGCAGGCGGTCCTCGGGCAAATCGGCCGCCCGGGACGATGTGGCCGAAGAGGGAGCCGCCAAGGCGCTCAAGCACGTGAAGGACTCACTCTGGGCCGGCCGCTTGCGGGACCGCTTCGCCCAGTTCTCCGTGGCGGAATGGTCGGCCGGGGCGAATTTCACCGCACCCTACGTGGGAACGCTCGTTGACCTTGTGGTTGCGTTTCGCGAAGCCTATGCGCGGCGCAAGCGGACCCTTCGCGTGCTGGATTTTTCCGATCTGGAGCGTTTTGCGCATGATCTACTGAAGCCGGATCAGAATAGCGGCAGGGCACGATCCTCGGCGGTGTCCTCCAAACTCCAAAGCCGATTCCGCCATGTGCTGGTGGACGAGTTTCAGGATATCAACCCGATCCAGGAGGCGATCGTCCGCGGGGCATGCCGATTCGACGTGGACGGAAGGTGTCTGAATTTGTTCGCCGTGGGAGACGTCAAGCAGAGCATCTATCGGTTTCGTTTGGCCGAGCCGCGCGTGTTTTTGACCCGGCTCGCCCTGCTGGATCGTATCCCCGATTTTGGTGAAACGGTTTTTCTGCAAAGCAACTTCCGCAGCCGGCCGGAAATCCTGGAGTCGGTCAACTCCGTTTTCCGTCCGCTGATGCGTCCCGACATCGGGGGCATGGCGTACGATCGTCGGGCGGAGTTGTCGCCCGGTAGGGAGTTCGAGGTGGGCCGCCCGGTTCCCGTCGAATTGCACATGGTGGAGCGGAACATTCGAGAGCGAGCTCTGAACGAGGACGAAGAGGAGTCGGATGAACCTGATCCTTCCGCACTGGGCGACCCGAGCCGCTGGACCGCGATGGAGCGGGAAGCGTTTCTGATCGGCACGACCATCAAGGGCTGGAAATCGGAAGACTCGTTCTCCGTCGCGGGACGCCCGATGCAATTTCGCGATGCGGTGATCCTGCTTCGCTCGACGAAAGTGAACGCCGACCGGACGGCGACGATTCTGCGCGCTATGGGAATCCCGGTGACCACCGAGACCGGCGGAGAATTGCTTGCGGCTCGCGAGGTGCGCGACGTACTGGCCGTGCTGCACGTGCTCGACAATCCCGAGCAGGATATTCCATTGGCGGCACTCCTGCGCGGCGGAATTCTGGGCGGACCTTTCCGCGAAGATGACCTGATCACGATTCGCTGTTTCGATCGAGGGGTTCCCTTCCATCGCGCTGTGCGGCTTTTCGCCGAGCGAGGTGAACCCGGGGAGCTGCGCGAAAGGTTGCGGACCGTTTGGCGGCGAGTGAGCCGATACCGCGAGCTCGTGCGTTGCCGCCCGCTGGCGGAAGTCCTGTGGGACTTGTACGACCGACGTGGAGTTCTGGCATACGCCTCAGGCCTGCCACGCGGAAGCCAGCGGGCGGCGAACCTGATCCGCCTGCACGAATTGGCACGCAAATTTGGAACGTTTCGACGCCGGACCTTGTTTCGTTTTTTGCGATTCGTCGAATCGGTCGAAGAAACGGCGCTTCATTTGAGTGCCGGTAGCTCGTCCTCCTCCGCGGATGACGCCGTCCGTGTGATGACCATCCATCAAAGCAAAGGGCTTGAGTTCCCCATCGTTTTTCTCGCCGGCCTGGGTACATCGTTCAATCTTTCGGATCGAAGCGGGCGCATGATCTTCGGTCGGGACGGCGGGATCGGCCTGCGCGGGGTCGATCGGAAGCGAATGATTGAATACCCGTCGGCCGCGCACACGCTGGTGGCCTTGGAGATCGAGCGTACGACGAGAGAAGAGGAGCTGCGCGTGCTCTACGTTGCCATGACCCGGGCTCGCGAGCGGCTGGTGTTGATCGGATCCTGCCCCGGATCGAAAGCCGCCGCCGACCGCTGTTTCGAGAAACGGCACAGCATTCGACCGGCGAGGCTTGCGGTGGCCACGGCGCTTAACCCCCTGGACTGGCTCGGCGAAGCCATCGGCTTTGCGAATCCCGAGAGCGCCGAATATGAATTCGATCGCTTCCTTCGCGGCTCTTTCCGTGTTTTCGCTCACGATTCAGATGGAGTTCTCGCGTGGCGAGTTGCTCGAACAGGAGTGGATGCCGGCGACGAAACGCTGCGGGCCGTGGCGCGGCGTCTTCCGTTGCCGCCGACCGAGCCGCGCGCTCCAAATGATCCGGAAATCGCCCTGATTCGTGCGCGATTGGATCATGTCTATCCATCGCTTTCGGCTACCGCGGTGCGCTCCGTGGTGTCCGCCGGTGAATTCAAGGGTACCTACGACTTCATGCAGGACGCCGAGGAGCAGGGCTTGAAGTCTCCGATCCAGAACGAATTTGAGATTCCGCGGTCCTCCAACGGACGACGGCGGGACCGGGCCGCGCTTCGTGGCACAACCACCCATCGCGTTTTTCAACACCTGCCCTTTGAGCGGGTCCATACGCCGGCCGACGTGCAAACGTTTCTGGATCGTATGGAGTCCGAGGGGTTGGTTGTGCCCGATGAACGGGCCGCGGTGGACACCGATGCCGTCGTCTGGTTTCTGGGCACGCCTCTGGCCGAGGCGATTCGACGTGCCGGCTCGACGTATCGACGAGAGTTTCCTTTCGTGTCCGCTGAACCTGCGGAGTTCTTCGATCGAACGCTACCAGAGCTTGCGGACGATTTCGTGCTGGTTCGCGGAATTGTGGATGGTATTCTACCCGCCGGCGAGGGCATCGAGTTGATCGATTTCAAGACCGATGCGATCGGACCGGAATGGCTCGCGGAACGAATCGAGAAGTATCGGCCGCAGATGACCGTCTACGCTCGCGCCGTCGGGCGCATGTGGCAACGAAAAGTAACCAAGGCATGGCTGATCTTCCTTTCCGCGCGAACGGTTGTTGCCCTTGACGATTTCGAATGATGAAAGCGATCATCGGACCATGAGCACGTCCGTCACGTCCCCGGCGCGCGTTGCGGAGATCGGGCACGATATTTTCGATCTGGCCGATGAAGCCAGGCCCGGATTCCTGCGAAAACCGTGGTGGATGGACCAGATGACGCGCTGGGTCGATCTGGATCCGGTCCTACGCTCCCGCGTCTTCCAGTTCGTGGATTGCTTGCCATCGTTGTGGACTCCGGCGGCGATCGCGGAGCACTTCTCGGAATACCTTAACCCGGACGACGTTAGGTTTCCTCGAGTATTGCATGCGTTGGCGGCGGGGGGCCCCTGCGCCCGGATTCGCGCGGAGATTCTTTCGCGTTTCGTTCGATTCGGCGCGTCGCAAATGGCCGGGCGGTTTATCGCCGGGTTTGACGAGAGCAGTTTGTTTTGCACTCTCGAGCGACTGCGTCGCGAGGGCATGGCGTTTACGTTGGACGTGCTCGGCGAGTCGACCACGAGCTATGCCCAAGCGGAACGCTACGCCGCCGCCAATCTGCAATTGATTGAGAAACTGCCGCCGCGGACGGCATCCTGGCCGGTGAACCCGAGGATCGATCACGGGGGGCACGGGCCGATGCCGCGCGTGAACTTGTCCCTGAAGTTGACGGGGCTTGATCCGCATTGCGATGCCATTGATCCGGACAGGGCCATCCGCGAGATTGGAGCCCGCCTGCGACCCCTTCTTCGTCGGGCACGCGCGGTCGGCGCCTTGGTCAACCTCGACATGGAATCGACGAAACACCGGGCCATCACGCTTGAAGTATTTCAGCGCGTACTTTTCGAAGATGAATTCCGCGACTGGACCGACGTCGGCATCGTCGTACAGGCTTATCTGCGAACAGGTGAAAGCGATCTGAATACGTTGCTGGATTGGGGCCGGCGCCGAGCGCACCGATTCGTCATTCGGCTGGTCAAAGGGGCATACTGGGACTCGGAAACGGCGGCCGCAGTCCGCAACCACAAGACTCCTCCCGTCTGGACCGAGAAGTGGCAGTCGGATGCCAACTACGAGCGCATGGTTCGCGTCATGCTCGAACACGCGGAGCAAATCCGCCCCGCGTTCGCAAGCCACAACGTACGTTCGCTGGCGTGCGTGCTCGCGACGGGGGAACATCTGGGAGTTTCACCCGGCCGGTACGAAGTTCAGATGCTGCATGGCATGGGCGATCCTTTGAAGACGGCGATGGTGCAATTGGGACAGTGCGTGCGCGTGTACTGTCCGTACGGCGATTTGGTTCAAGGAATGGCCTATCTGATTCGGCGGTTGTTGGAGAACACGTCGAACGAGGGTTTTCTGAAGCAGGCCTTCGGTGATTCCAGCCGGCGCGCCGCCATGCTGGACGACCCCGTGGCTGTGCGTCATCCGAAGGGGCAACTGCCGCAACGGTTTTCGCAGGACACCGATCCGGAGAATACAATGTCACGTTTTGTCAATGCTTCCCACACGGACTTCACTTCCGCGGACGCCCGACTTCGCATGAAAGGGGCCATCGAATACGTCCGTGGTGAATTCGGCAAGTACGTTCCCATGATCGTCCAGGGTGAGCCCGTGGCGTCGGAAGAATCGTTCGCGTCCGTGAATCCCTCGAAACCATTGGAAGTGGTCGCCCACGTGGCCTCGGGGACTCGGGCCGATGTGGATCGCGCCGTGGCCGCCGCTTGCAAGGCATTTCCATCGTGGCGTAGTACGACGGTCTCCGACCGCGCCGCCCTCTTGCAAAAAGTGGCCGATCGGCTGGAACTCCGGCGCTTTGAGCTGGCCGCCTTGATGATCTTGGAGGTCGGCAAACCGTGGCGCGAAGCCGACGCGGAAGTGAGCGAGGCGATCGATCATTGCCGATTCTATGCGGATCAGATCGAGCGGATCGATTCCCGCCCACGACTTCGGCACATCCCGGGAGAAGACAATGCGTTGACCTATTCACCGAAAGGAGTTTGTGCCGTGCTCTCGCCCTGGCCGTTTCCGCTGTCGATCCTGACGGGAATGGCCACGGCCGCCGTCGCCGTGGGGAACACCGTGGTGATCAAGCCGGCCCGGCACGCCTCGGGAGTGGCCTCAAAGTTGGTCGAAATCATCCACGAAGTGGGGACGCCGCCGGGAGTCGTAAACCTGCTTCTTGGCTCGGGCGACCCGCTGGGGCGGAACCTTGTCGAACACGAAGACGTGCCTGTGGTGGCGTTTACCGGTTCGGCCGAAGTGGGCACGCAGTTGCTGGAAATTGGTGCCAGGCTCCGGCCGCGGCAGCGGTTCATACGCAAAATGATTTTTGAATTGGGGGGGAAGAATGCGATCATCGTCGATGAGGATGCCGACCTGGACGGGGCGATCGCGGCGGTGATCGAATCCGCGTTTGCCTTCTCCGGCCAAAAGTGTAGCAGTTGCAGCCGGGTGATCGTGGTGGGCGGGGTGTACGAGAGTTTCTGCCGCCGGCTCAAGGAGGCGGCGTTGAGCATGACCATCGGAGCCGCCGAGTCTCCATCGGCCTTTGTCGGACCGGTTGTGGATGAGAGCGCTCGGCGACGTATTCGTGAATTCATCGATGCGGCCGCGAAAGAATGCGAATTGCTCGTCGAGGTGCCGCTGACCGAAGGCGCACGCGACGGGTTTTTCGTTTCACCCGTGGTATTTCTGGATGTCCCCCGGCGATCACGGCTTGCCCAAGAAGAGATCCTTGGGCCGGTGCTCTCCGTCATGCCCGCCAGGGATTTCGACGAGGCGATCGACGTCGCCAACGACAGCCGCTTCGCATTGACCGGCGGTGTTTTCTCTCGAGACCTCGCGCACATCGAACAAGCCCGCCGAGAGTTTGCCGTGGGAAACCTTTACATCAACCGCCGCATCACCGGATCGCAGGTGGACGTTCAGCCGTTCGGGGGGTTTCGCCTCAGCGGAACGGGGGTCAAGGCCGGCTCGCCCGATTATTTGTTGCACTTCATGGATGCGCGGTGCATCACCGAAAACACCCAACGGAGTGGTTTTGTGCCCAGTGAGCGCCGGGCGGCGACGTGATTCGCACGACCAACGGTAAGAACTTCCGGCTGACCGGACTTCTTCATCCGGTCGATGTGCTCGCGGGTGTTTCTTTGAAACTCGGTTGGTGAATAGATAGTTCCAAGCTGAATCATGATACTCTCCCTTGGACAGGTTTTTACCCGCGAATTCGATGTCAGGCTTGGGGCAATGGTTGGTCAAGGAGGAAGCCCGGAGAACAATGTTTTTTTCTTGGGGGGGAGTGCGTCGTCAGGCGGCGGCAAAGGCCTCACGGCGAAGCTGGGAATTGATTTCACCTGTTTCGAGCAGCGATTTCATGTGGGCCGCGCGGCGGAATCGACGCGAACGCCAATCGGACGGCGTCAACCCGTTGGATTGAAATGCCGAACAAAGCTGCCGGATTCCGCGCGGCAGGCGCCAGCGGAAACTGAATTTCGGCAAGGCTCGCGTCAGCTTGGACCCGTCTACCCGATAGCTGCGTCCATCGCGTTCAGGATGCCGGGTCACCCGCTCCACACGCGGAAGAACGTCGGTCACCGCGTCCGCGATTTCGATCACCCGGTAATTCTCGCCCTCGGGAACGACGTTGAAAACTTCGCCGTTGACGATTGCGTCGGGTGCTTCGAGAACCGCGGCGATGGCTCGGGCCGCATCTTCAACATGCACGAGCGGTCTCCAGGCGTGACCTGCGGATTTCAGCACGATGCGACCATTGCAAATCGCCGCCGCGGTGAAGTCGTTGGCTACCAGATCAAGGCGCAGCCGTGGAGAGATTCCGTAAAGAGTTGCGAACCGAAGCACCGCCGTGGTCAGATCCTTCGCGGCAGCGGAAACGACGCGGCGCTCGGCCTCAATTTTCGATTGGGCGTAGACCGTGAGCGGGCATGTGGCATCCGATTCGCGAAGAACGCGACTCGCATCGAACCCGTACACGCTGCAAGAAGACGCGAAGACAAATCGTGCAACCCCGGCCTCACGGCATGAAGAGAGGAGCTTTCGAGTGGATTCAAGATTGACGGAACGAGTCAGCGCGGCGTCGAGATCGCCCGTGGAGTCGTTGGAGAGTCCCGCCAGATGCACGACGGCGTCAAACGGAGCCAGCTCGGCGAACGTGACGTCGCGAACGTCCATTTCAAAACACGCCACATCCTGTCGCGTTCGCCCGAAGTCACAGCCGGTGAACCAATCAATGTCCAACCCGAACACTTCGTGGCGCCGGTGAAGAAGAACCGAGGTCAGTACCGACCCCAAATAGCCACGATGCCCCGTGACGAGGACTCGCATCCCAGCACCGCTTTCTCATCGCCCCATACGATCCTCCGTGAGCGCACTTCCGGCGACCTGTACGAGCTATCGGTCGGGAAATGCAGAATTCTTGACTGGGAGAAGCGCCTGTGGTCTGTGAAACTCAGCTGATCGACTCTACGAAAAACGAGTTGGCCTTGACCACGACAAATACTGTCACGCCGGGCCGAAGTTCCAAATCCACCACGGCCCTTCGGGTGAGGAGCACAAGCCACGGTATGCCGGCTTCAACGGTCACAAGACTGTGATTTTCATGCGGCGAGACGCGCAGGACACTTCCTGGAAAGACGTTACGAGCGCTGATTCGATTCGGGCAATCGCGAGCCACCAGGATGTCCGCCGCAGGTACGGAAAGAATGGCTTCCTCCGCATCAATCGTCGAGGCACCTGCTACAACAAGCTCCAACCCCTCAACACAATAGGATGTGAAATCCAGGGTCGAGGAAGTATTTCGTTTCGCGAGAAAGATGTTTCGCAACTCCTTTGAATGATCTCCCTTGTGCGAAATGAGGCCACCCAGCAATTCACTTGGCGTTCCGGAAGATGCCAGCCGTCCATCGGAAAGACACCACGCCGCATCGCAAAGGAAGTGAACCTCGCTGAAAGAGTGCGAAACGAAAATCGCCGGAATGTGGAACGTCTTCAGGATTCTGCGAAGGAAACCCAACGTTCGCCCAGCGCGCTGGCGATCCAGTCCGCTCAAGGGTTCATCCAGCATGAGAAGTTTCGGACCCGAAAGCAGCGCTCGTCCCAGCGCCACGCGCCGGGCCTCACCGCCCGAAAGGTCTTCGGGCCGGGCCTCCAGCAGACCACGAAGCTCCAGGACTTCCACGACGTCGTCCAAATTCGGTCCGCCGGCGAATCGAACACGAGAGTAGGTGAGATTGCGCAAAACGGTCAGATGCGGAAAAAGACGATCGTCCTGGAACACATAGCCGATCCGGCGATGATGCGGCGGCAGATTGAGACGTTGGACGGAGCCAAATAAGACCTTTCCATCGAGAAGAACGCACCCCTCGTCGGGCGAGGCGAGCCCGGCGATGATATTTAGAAGCGTCGTCTTGCCGCTGCCCGATGGTCCTACGATCCCCAGAACTCGGGCCTCGCACCTGGCTTCAAAATCCAACGAAAACCGGTCGAACCTCTTTCGAACACGCACGTCAAGCATTGGAGGTCCTCCGGCCGCGGCGAACGAGGATTTCTCCTACGACGACCGCGACGAGAGACAAGACCACCGACGCCACGACGAGCGGCAGCACCGCACTCAACTCGCGGGATTGGAGCGTCGTCCAGATCGCCAGGGGGATGGTTCGTGTGCGATGGGGAATGTTGCCGGCCACGACCATGGTGGCTCCAAACTCTCCGAGCGAACGCGCCCACGCCAGGGTGGTCGCGGCGACAAGGCCCCTCCAGGCCAACGGAATCGTAATGGTGGTCAGCACTCGCCACGGCCCGGCCCCCAAGGTTTTCGCGGCCGCGGCCAAGCGCGGATCCAAAGCTTCGATGGCCGTTCGCGCGGTGCGAATGAATAGGGGCGCCGCCATCACGGCCGATGCCGCCGCCGCCGCCCACCACGTGAACAATAGACCGGCGGTAAGCCACGGTAGGAAAAAAAGCAGCCCGATTCCGGTGACAACCGGAGGGAGCACCAGTGGCAGAGTCACGAGGACTTCGACGATCGGCCTCAGCCGCGACCGCGTCCGCGCCAGCCAAAGCGCTGCCGGCAACCCGGCGATGACGCATATCCCAGTGGAAACAAAAGACACTGCGACCGAAAGGTGGATCGCCGCCCAATCTCCCGGCTGGAACAAAACGCCCATCAAGGTTTCGTTTCCGAATCGGGAGGATCAAATCCGTGAGCAACCCAAGCCGCGCGGGCACCAGGCGATGAGACGAAACGAAGGAAATCGGACGCTTCCTTTCGCGGTGACAGGCCGACGGCCATGCCAACGTATCGAACCGGCTCATGAGATTCGCGTGGAAACACAAATGCGACCCGGAGATCGGGCGAGGCCCGGACATCGGTCTGGTACAGGATAGCCGCGTCCACCAGCGACCGACTCAGCCACGCGGAGACGGCACGCGCGTCCTGTCCGTAGGTAAGTTTGTTTTGAAGCGGTGTCCATAGATTCAGACCGGTCAAGGCCTGTTTTGCATAGCGCCCCAGTGGAGCGACATCCGGCTCAGCCAACCCAATTCGTCGGATCGATTCCGCGAGCAGGTCAGCCGGTTCATCGAACCGCAACGTTGCTTCACGGCGGATGGCGACGACCAGCCGATTCGCCGCAATCTGCGAGACGTTTTCGGCCAAAACTTTCCCCGCAGCGATCAACGATTCGCCGTCTCGCGGGTCGGCTGACAGAAAAACGTCGCACGGCGCCCCCCTTTCGATCTGAGTTCGAAGCGTTCCGCTGGCCCCCGAATTCAATCGAACCACGATGCCCGTCTGCGATTCAAAGTCCTTTGCAAGGTGGTTTACGATGTCCTGCACGCTGGCCGCCACACATGCCATCAACTCTTTTTCCGCTGCCTTCCGCGTAGAACAACCTATGAAGGTGACGACGACGAACGCGCATGGGACTGCCGAAACGCAAAAACTAGATTTATGCCGATTCGGACGTCGGGCTCGCTGGCACCATTGCAACGATAAGTCACTCCATCCCGGAAACCGTCTCATATTCCTACGCCTCTCCCAGACGTTAGCGATCGCATTGCGCGCGGGCCGATTATCGCACCTGTCGGCGCGCCGTGAAAGATTCCCGGAGAATAGGCACGTGCGTTTTCCGACGCCGCCTTATGAAGTTAAGGCTCCGAAGACGGCACTCGATAAGCATGAGGCGACGAATTCCGCGCGCCCAATGCGCTTCCGGGGGTCAATGTGGCCGAATTGTGGAATCGGACGTTCCATCGATCCTTTGCCCGATCCGCCGAGCTACCGCGATGGTTCGGCCTTTCGGTCGTCGCCATTTATTTGGTGGGACTCGGTGCGGTGTCGTACATCGCGATCGCCGAAGCCCGACAAGCTCCCGCACAGCGTTTGCTACGCCAAACGGAGTATTCCGTTCGCTGCCTTGCCCGGCGGCTTTCCGATTGGCCCGACGACGCGAGCGCGTCGAACCCGGCGGAGCTCCTTCAACAGAGTCTTAGGGAATTCGTCCAGTTCGTACCCGTAGTCCGGCTTCGCGTCGTGGATTCCCGCCGCCGAGTCACGGCCTCGTCCGACGCAGAGGAAATCGGGACAACCTGCGAAGACCCGCTGGCGACCGCCCAGGATGACCGCGGCGTGCGCTGGACGCGTATCCCGGTACGGCGCAATAACCTATCGTCGTCCGAATCGCCGGATGGCTTGTTCCTGGAAGCGCAGATCGACGAACACCCCCTCTCGGAGCTCAAACCGTCCGAGCACACCCGGACCTTGCTGGCGGTGGGCATCGTCTTTGCCGCGCTGTTCGTGGTGTACCGCTTCGTCCGGCGACAACTTCGCGGCGTGTTTCGGATTGTCGAGCGGATCGAGTCCCGGCGGGACCGGATCGAGCGCGACCTTGCGGCCCTGCGCATTACCGATTCCGTGGACACGATTTCCACCTCGTGGAATCAACTCATCGATTCCGCACAAGGTTGGTTGGAGGCGGTGCATCGTTCCGCGGCCCAGGAAGAGGTGACACGGGGGCTGCTTCGCGTGGGCGCGACGTCGCTGGCCGAAGCCCTTCACGCCTTGCCCGACGGGATTGTCGTAATCCTGCAGGAGGGCAAGATCGACTATCTCAACGCCGCGGCGCGTCGCTGGTTCGGGTGGAACCGGGACGAACGCCCCACCGTTTCGCTCAACGATATTCCCTCCGCGCTCACCGGCGCGCCGCTCCTCGACGTCGTGCGTCAGGCGCTCCGCCCCGACGGGGGGTTCGAGCTGCGCAACGAACTCGTGGATATCCGCGACGAGACCGGAGCGTGCGGTAGTTCGTTGCGAGTGCAAGTCGTGCCTCTGGATCGTTCCCACCGCGAAGGAGCCTGCATCGTTCACATCCGCGACGTGAGTCAGCAAATACGAGCGGACAAGGCCAGGGAGGAGTTCGTCACCCAAGTGACGCACGAGCTGCGGACGCCGTTGACCAACATTCGGGCTTATGCCGAGACCCTCGCCAGCGGGCTCTTTGACGACCCCAAGGTCATCACCGATTGCTACAACGTCATCACCAAGGAAACGAGAAGATTGTCCCGGTTGATCGAGGACATGCTGAGCGTGTCGCAATTGGAGGTGGGGGCGATCGAGGTCCGCCTCGATCAGGTGGATTTGCGCTCGATGTTGAGCGAGGCCGTTCGCGATGTGCGCGGGCTCGCCGATGAAAAGAACATCGACCTTCAGCTCCTTCTGCCCGCCAAGGCCGAACAGATTCGCGCGGATCGCGACAAGCTGGCCGTGGTGATCAACAACCTGCTCGGCAACGCGATCAAGTACACCCCGAAGGAAGGCAACGTGGTCGTGGGTTGCCAATTCGGCGGGAACTCGGTGGTCATCACCGTCAAGGACAACGGGATCGGGATCGCCCCGGCAGACCACGTTCGCATCTTTGAAAAATTTCACCGGGTCAACGATCCCGCCGTTCTCGCCGAATCCGGCACGGGCATCGGTCTCTACACGGCGCGGGAAATTGTTCGCCGCCACGGGGGGGAGATCGAAATCATGAGCGAAAAGGGTCTCGGTTCCACGTTCATGGTCCGCCTGCCGCACGAACCCTCGAGGGCGGGCGCTCGAACCACCGCGGAATTGCCACAGGAGTCGGTGCATGGCCACGATTCTCATCGTTGAAGACGAAGCCCCCATCGCCCATGTACTGAGCGTGTGGCTGCGGCAACACGGTTACACGGTCGCACTCGCACGAAACGGCCAGGAAGCATTGGAGCTTCTCTCAACCACCGCGGTCGATCTTATCGTTTCGGATATGAACATGCCGGTGATGGACGGGCTGACTCTGGTGCGAACCTTGCGGAAGGAACGCGGGCTTTCCCTGCCGTTCCTCTTGCTCAGCGCCCGCTGCGATCAGGCCCAATTGGCCGCGGACCTGAAGCCCTTCGACGTGCAGTTGTATCCCAAGCCCTTCATGCCGTCTCGATTGGTTTCGGAAATAGAAAAAGCGCTGAGCGCCGTGACATCCTGAAGGGAACCTCGTGCTGACTCAATCGTCCCTCGACTCAACCGTCTCATGCCTGCCCGCCGGCGAGGATCCCAAGGCCTGGATGGAAGTCCTGCGCCGTCGGACGGACGGGAAATCGCCGCGCACCGAGATCGACAGCGTCCTGGCAGGACTCGCCGCGGCCGTGGACAGGCTGCAATCCGACCACGGCGGATTGTCCGCCGAGTTGATCACCGTCTACGAACAGCTTGGCATCGTGTTTGAAGTGACTCATCGAATCGTCGGCGTGCGCTCCGAATGGGAGGTCGTCGAACTCATCCGCGACAGCTTGTCGCGCAGTTTCGGATCGGCCGAGGTTCGGCTGGCGCGTCCGTCGGGCGGCGGTTGGAATTTCGGGGCGGATGAGGCTCCCCCGCCCACGTGGTGCGGACTGTTCGACCAAGTTCGCGCGGACCGAAAGGTCTTTGTCGCCCCCGTCTCAGGAATGCCGTGTGGCCGCTCGGCACAAGAGGCCATGCTGGTGCCCGTGATGGCCGGCGAACAGTTCATTTGTGCCATCGTTCTCATCCACACCGGCGAGGGCCGGGCGTTTCGCGCCAGCGACATGCTCCTCGTGGGGTCGTTGGCCACGTTCTGTGGCGACATTCTCCTCAATCACTGGTTGGTGCGCGAATTGCACGAAATGTCGTTTGCGATGGTCCGTGCCCTGGTCAATGCCGTCGATCAGAAGGACGAATACACCTCGGGGCATTCCATTCGCGTCGGGTTCTATGCCACGCAACTGGGTATGGCCATGAAGCTTTCCGCCTCGGACCTGCAAATGCTTCAGTGGAGCGCGCTGCTCCACGACGTCGGAAAAATCGGAATCCGCGACGACGTGCTTAAAAAGCCGGGCAAATTGACGGATGAGGAGTTCGCGCACATCAAGGAGCACCCCGTTCGAAGCCACAAGGTGGTGCAGCAGGTGCCGCAGCTCGCCCGGGCCCTCGATGGCGTCCTGCACCATCACGAACACTACGACGGAAGCGGATACCCCGAAGGTCTCCGCGGCGAAACCATACCGCTTCAAGCCCGAATCATTCAGATTGCCGACGTCTTCGACGCCCTGACGTCCACCCGTTCCTATCGAAAGGCCCACGATTGGCGGTCGGCATTGGAAATCCTTCGGAAGGAATCGGGAACGATCGTGGATCCACAACTTCAACAACTGTTTGACACGTTGATGCGTTCGGAACTCGGCACGGGAGACGACGCCTGGGAACGTCTGCTCGCCCGGGCCAACGCGTTTACGCACCTGACGGACTTGCCCGTTTCAAGCTCGAAAGGCTCGGCGTCATGATTCTGAAATTCGTGCTCCCTTGGTTTCCCATCCTGCTCGCCACCGCTCTGGGTTCGCGGCTGCTGGGCCGCGCGCGAGGATATGCATTGGGTGTGCTGTGCGCCCTATTCTGGATCGTCGTGGTGCAGGCTTCGGAAGGGTGGGCGGTTTGGACGCACTTCGGATCTGCCGCGACGCTGCTGGCAGGGGCGGCCGCCATCGTCGCCATCGGAGGCTGGGGGGGCGATGCACTTTCGGCTGACTCTTCCAACGGTTCCTTGCCGCCCGCCGATTCTTCCGGCACCGAAAAGCAAGGAGCGGCTCCGCGACTCGCACTTCTAACGGAATCCATGGAGCGGTTTGACGACTGGCTGGAGGAACACCGGCAGGATCGAAACCCTTGGCCGCGTTTCGATGAATTCCTCCGTTCCATGCTCTACCAAACCTGCCAGGCTTCGCACGTGCTCCCGCTGAGGCTCATTCCGGAAAGCGATCAGCTCGTACCCTTGCGGGAGATCGATGCGTCCGAGTCCGCGCGACCGGTGTCGGCCTCGTGTGGGGTGGTGGGAGAGGTGCTCCGATCGGGCCGCCCGTTTGTTCTCGGCGAAAGGGATCCAGGAGCCTCGGCGCCGACCGTCGAGGGTGTGGCCGGCAACATCGTCTGGTGTATTCCCATGATGCAAGCTTCGCGACGGCTGGGGGTGATTCTGGTCCGCCGCATGGGAATCGATCCACGGCAGAATCGCGACTGGCTTCACGTCGCCGCGGCAGTATCGAATCGGTTCTGGTGCGAGCTTTGGGAGGCGTCTCAATCCCGCAGACTCTCCCAGGATGATCCCGCCTCGGGACTGTTTACCCGAGAGGCTTTTGTCAAGATCGCCGGGGCCGCGCTTCAGGATTGCCACCGGCAGAGCGAGCCCGCGGCCCTCGTGGTCGTCGCCCTGGAGCGACTTCGCGAGTTGAACGATGCGGGCCGATGGGAACTGGCCGACGAACTGCTGCGGGCCGTGGGCAAGGAACTCACCGCGAAACTCCGCGCGGACGATCTAGGCGGAAAATTCGACGGCTCGCGTTTTCTCTTGCTCCTGCGCCGGGTTGATCGTGACCTCGCCACGCTCATCATTACCCAGCTCATGGCGCGGCTGAACGCGGTTTGCGGGGACGCTTCCCGCTGGGGCCTTTCGATCGGTGTTCGCTGCGGGTTTGTGTGCAGTGACGCGAACCCCGGTGATTTGCGAATCCTAATCTCCAAAGCGCTTGCCCAGTGGCGGCGGGCACGCGGGGAAGACCAGTTCATCGTCAATGAGAAAGTCGCTCCGCGGGCAAAAGAGGAGGCGCCGGCCTGATGAAGATTGAACAACGCCAGGTCGGCACGGTCGAAGTTCTCACTCCGGTCGGAGCGCTGATCGACGACGACGCCGAAGCCTTCCGCAAGAAACTGATGCAACGGATCGAACCGTCCGACAGCCGGATCGTTGTCTCCTTGCAGGAAGTGCCCTATGTCGACAGCACGGCCTTGGAGGCCCTGATGGATGCCGCGGATGAGCTGGCGAGCCGGGCGACCGTCTTGAAACTCACCAATCTTTCGCCGACGTGCCGTGAGACTTTGGAACTGACGGGATTGTCCGCAAAATTTCGACTTTTCAAGGACGTGGAAGACGCCGTGCGAAGCTTTCTTTAGGCGACCTCCGAGGGCGCGACGATCGGGATTGCACGTTTAAGAGCATTCGTGTTTCGAGGGAAGTTTGAGGTAGGGTCGAATGGGCTCCCTGACCATTGAAAGCGCGGTTCGACTCGGCGATCAACTCGTCCGCGACGGATTGATCACGCCCGATCAGTTGGCGGAAGCACTTTCCCGCCAACACAGCGGCGGGGGCCGCCTGGGCGGGGCGCTGGTCGAGTTGGGGGCGATCACCTCGGCCACGCTCGTCACCGCGCTGGCCCGGCGCTTGCACGTTCCGGGAGTCGTTCTTCGTCATGGGCTGATTGACCCGAAAATCGCCAAACTCCTCCCTCGCGAAGAAGCTGAACGACTTAAGGTGCTGCCGCTCTTTCGGGTGAAAGACGTGCTGACCATCGCCACTCCCGACCCGCAATCTCTTCCCCTGCTCGACCGCGTGCGCGCGATTACCTCGTGTACCATCCGACCCGTCCTCGCCCTGGAGGACAACCTCCGTGAGTATCAGCGGAAATATCTCGCCGCGGACGTCAACGTCGATTCCTTCCTTGCGAGCATGGGCGAGAGTTCGATCGAGATCGCCGACCACGAAGCGATCGACGAGGGTCCGGTCACCGATCTGGACAAGCTCGTGGAAGGCTCCCCGGTGGTGAATCTGGTCAACGTCGCGATTCTCAACGCTTTGCGCAGCGGCGCCAGCGACATCCACATCGAACCCGACCGCGACGCGACCCATATCCGCTATCGACTCGACGGCCACCTTCGCGAAATGCTCAAACCCCCTCGCGGACTGCACGCGGCGATCGTCTCCCGCGTGAAGGTGATCGGGCGCATGGACATTTCCGAGAAACGGCTTCCCCAGGAAGGCCGCGTGCACCTTCACGCCGACGGCCGGGAAATCGACCTCCGCGTCTCCACCATGCCCACGATCCTGGGGGAGAAGGTGGTGCTGCGGATTCTCGACAAGGGCAATCTGCACCTCGATCTCGACGTGCTCGGACTTCGCGGCCACGCCCGCCGCGCCGTCGAAAGCATGATCCGCAGCCCTTACGGCCTCCTCCTCGTCACCGGTCCCACCGGAAGCGGCAAAACCACCACGCTCTACTCCTGTCTTGATCTCCTGCGAAGCGAGGCGACGAACATCGTGACGATCGAGGATCCCGTGGAGTATCAACTTCCGTTGATCAATCAGATTCAAGTGAACGATCGCGTGGGCCTGACGTTTGTCCGCGCCCTGCGCTCGATCCTTCGCCAGGACCCGGATGTGATCATGGTCGGCGAGATTCGCGATGAGGATACCGCCCGAGTGGCCATCCAGGCGGCGCTGACAGGCCATCTCGTCGTCTCCACGTTGCACACCAACGATTGTCCGGGCGGGGTCATGCGGCTGCTGGACATGGGGGTGGAGCCGTTTTTGATTTCCGCGGCGACCCTGGGGTTTGTCGCCCAACGCCTGGCGCGAATGATCTGTTCGTCGTGCAAGACGGCGTACTACCCGCCTCCTGCTTTACTGAAATCGGTCGGGTGGGCCCATCGGACCAACGAGGTGTTTCAGAAAGGGGAAGGCTGTCGGGCGTGCAACAACAGCGGGTTTCGCGGACGTGTGGGAATCTTTGAGGTGATGGTGCTCGACGCCGATCTCAAACGAATGGTTCAACAGGGAACGTCCGAAAGCGATATTCGCGTCCACCTGGCTCAGAACGGGTGGCGGACGCTTCGCGAGAAAGCCCTGGACGTGGTGGAACGAGGCGAGTCAACCCTTGAAGAGGTGCTTCGCGTAACCCGCGCCGAGGCCATCGACGTGGACGCCCAGGCGGCGAACGCGGAAGGATCCGATCCATGATCGTTACCTATGCAGCGCTCGACAAATCGGGAAGTTCAAGTCGCGACACGCTGGAAGTTTCCAGCGTGAGGGAGGCGATCGAACAGCTCCATCGCCGCGGTTTGTTCGTTACGGAGATCCAAGAGGCCGCGCAGCGCACCGGCGCGACGGTTGCCGAATTCAAGACTCCGGTGGCGGGCCGTCTGCCGTTGCGGCCGCTCGTGCTTTTCACCCGGCAAATGGCCATGCTGCTCCGTGCCGGAAGCGGAATCGTGCCTGCCATCCAGGCGATCCGCCGCCAGATTTCCAAACGACCGCAGACCGCCCTACTCGATCTGCTTTGTGCCGATCTCGAGGAAGGATCGACCCTGACCGACGCCATGCGGAAACATCCGAACACGTTCGATTCCGTGTACTGCGCGATCATCGCCGCGGGGGAAGCCAGCGCCACCTTGCCCGAAATGTTCGAGCGACTGGCCGTGATCGTGGGAAAACGCCGGGCGATGCGCAACAAGATCCTCGGGGCCTTGGCCTATCCCGCCCTGCTGATTATCATGTGCATTCACATCATGTTTGTCCTTTTGTTCTTCGTATTGCCGCGATTCGCGGGCATGTTCAAGCAGCTCGGGGCCGAAGTGCCGACGATGACCCAGTACCTGCTGTCGGCGGCCGACGCCTTGCGCGGCCATTGGCTTCTGTGCACGCTGGCTACCGGCTTCTCAATCGGCATCGCGGCGTGGGGTCTTACCAGCCGACCCGGACGGCAGTGGCTGTGCGATATCCAATTGTTTGTGCCCGTGCTCGGCCGGCTGCGAACCAGATTGATTCAGTCGCAGATTCTCCGCACCATGGGCATGTTGATCGAAAGCAAGGTGGGCGTGCTCGAAGCCTTCGACCTGACACGCCGGTCGACGCGAAACTACCAGTTCCAACGGCTCTTTGATTCGATGCAGGAGGCGGTCACTTCCGGCGGGCAATTGAGCGGCGCTTTCCAGTCCTCCCCTCTTATTGAGGCCTACGTCTCCCAGGCCGTGCACACCGGCGAGGAGACCGGAAACCTTGGCGGAGCCATGACCTACTGCGCGGATATTCTCGACGAAACCAACACGGAACTCATCAACACCGTGGCGAAGCTCATCGAGCCGGCCATTCTTATCACCATGGGATTCGTGGTGGGCACCGTCGCCGTGTCGTTGTTCATGCCGTTGTTCGATCTGACATCGGCCATCAAGTAAGGGAGCAACCGTGTTGATGTCGTGGCTGGGCCGGAATCGCGTGCGAACGCCGATCGGGATGGATTGCGGCGCGGCGCGCTTCCGCGGGGTCGAACTGATCCGCCAAGGGCGGACATGGCTCGTGGACCGCATGGTCGGCCGCGAACGGGAAGCGTCCGCTGGCGAGACCCGCACGGCGCCCTTCGCGCCGGGGGAATTGAGCGATTGCCTCGACGGCGGCGGTTTCCGCGGACGGAATACGTGGCTCGGATTGGCGACGCCGGAGCTTGAGTACACGGCTCTGGAGCTTCCCGAAGCAATGGTGTCGAAAGGCGGCGAAGAGCTCAACCGTGCCGCGGGGTTTGAGATTCAGCGGCTTCTTACGGGTGACAGAGGTGCGGTGGAGACACGTTTCTGGACTCTTCCCGCGACCCGGGTTCCCGGTCCCAACGCTTTCGGGGTGGCTGTATCGCGAAGTTTGATTGACGCGATCCTGGATGCCGCCCGGCAAGGGGGAGCGGAGTGCATCGGGGTCGATGCTCAAGCTCACGCATTGTGTCGACTGGGCACGGCCCTGCGTGGGGGGTGGAACGACTGCGTCTGGGGAGTTCTGGACCTGGGGCATCGCCAGACACGATTGGTCCTTTGCGTCGACGAAATACCGGTGTTGGTACGCGCCGCGGGTGGCGGCGGAGCGGCGTGGACAGAACGAATTGCCGGCTCGCTCAGCGTGAGTCTCAAAGCCGCCGAAGTGCTCAAGCGGGAACATGGACTCTCGATCGCTCAAGACCGGCCGGAGAATCCGTCCGCAACGAAGGAAACCAGCGAGCAAGCCGGCGGGAAACCCTTGGGGTCGGAGCTCGGACCTCTACTGCGCGGGGTCCTTCGCAACGATTTGAACGAAATGGCCGCCGAGATTAAACGGTCCTATGAGTATGTTCTGAGCTGCTATCCGGCACGACGGGCAGCGGACCTGATTCTGGTTGGGGGAGGGGCAAGGCTGCCGGGTTTGTCGGATTTGCTTGGCGGTTTGCTCGGCATTCCCGTCCGCGCCGCCTCCGAACTCATTGACGAAAAGGAATGCCGTTTGGATACGGCGCGATTCCCTCGGCAGGACGTGGACGAATTTGCCGTATCCATTGGACTGGTTCTGGATGAGCCGCGGACGATTTCGCGCCGATAACCTCCGCCCCGCTTGGAGTCATGGATTTGGAAAGACTTAATCTCATTCCGGCGGGGTTGACCTCGGCTACCGCCCGGCACCGACGAATTCGAGGATGGTCCGTGACCGCGGCACTTTCGCTCGGTCTCGTCGCCGTTCCCGTGATCCTCGACTGGTTTCATCGTTCCGAAATCCGCCGACTCAAGGTGAAAGACGCCCAGGTCAGGAACGAACTCGAACAGGCCCGAGGAGATCTCCGTTCCCTGACGGGTGAGATTTCCCAGATCCGCTTGCATTTGGAGCGCGCCGACGCCGTGCGGAACAAACGTGCCTGGTCCGGTGTTTTCGGGATTCTGGGTCGCATCATGCCCGAGGGATGTTGGCTAACTTCGTTGGCAACCGATCCGGCGGTCGCGCCGACGATGGCCGGAGCCTCGTGTGCTTTGGAATCGACCCCTCGGACGGCCGGCAAAAACGGGGAAAAAAGACCGGTCGCGACGATTGAGGCCCCACGGAAGCTGCGCCTTTCCGGTTATGCCGGCGACGCGTCCCTGCCGCATCGTTTCGTCAAAGGATTGAAGGAAACTGCGCTTTTCAGCCAGGTGACTCTGCAGAAGGCGATCCGCGAGACGACAGCGGAGGGGCTCTATTACCGATTCGATGTGGAGTGCGAATGGTGAACAAGTTCGGGAATGGCGCGGGACTCTGGGTGATCGACGCGATCGGAGGAACGATTGTAGCCCTCGCCGCACTGAGCGCGGTGTGGATGACTTTTTTGCGTGACGACGGCGCGCGGGCGACGCTTCGCGAACTCAACCGGGTTGTGTCCACCGCCAACACCGATCTGACGCGCGTTCGGTTACTTCGCGACCAGCAGCGCCTCGCCTTGACGGAAGAGAAATCCCGGTTTGATTCCCAGGGGCATCCGCCCGATCACCCCCCGTTGGAAGAATACTTCCAGACGCTCGCGGCGTTGACCAAACAATTGGACCTTCAGCTTCGCAGCCAGGCTCCGTTGCCTCCCCGGTTCTATCCGTCCCTGGCCGAGCACCGTTTTGTGTGCGAAATTTCGGGAACGATGCCGGCTCTGGCGGCATTGTTTCATGCCATCGAAACAACCGAGTTCTGGGCGGATGTCAGCTACTTCAAGATCGATTCAGGCCGAATCGCAACCTCGGCTGCCTCGGAGGAGCGTTCCGCCCAACTTAGCTTCAGCCTGTTCGCGGCCCCGCCGGTTCAATCCGCGGCGCCGGCCGGAAAGGGATAGGCCCCATGTCGCCTCGAAAAAAACAAATGTATTTGCTGGCGATCGGGTTGGGTGGCGCGGCCCTCCTGATCGATCGTGTCTTTCTTTCCAGTGGTCCGGCGTTGGCGGATGCCGGCGTTTCGTTGAGCGCGGATCCGGCAAGTGAATCGACCCCGGTCGTGCCCCTCGCTGCGCCGAGTCCGTCCGGATCGACCTCCGCACAAGGTACCGCTCCAGCCGTGGCCACCCTCCTGATCCCGGAAATCCCCTTTCCCAAGGGCGTGACGTCGGCGGTTTCCTCTGAGAACACGCGAGACCTGTTCCGACCCGCATTTCGGGCGGGGCTGCCGGCCACGGGGTCGGCGGGAACGGGCACGCCGGATGCGCCCGACGCCGCCGGAAAAAGCGGATTCGTCGATCGCCACCGACTTCAAGCCGTGTTCTCGCAAGGCGGAGCCGCCATCGCCGTGGTGGATGGCACCTGGTTGCAGACCGGCGATCGTGTCGACGGCTGTGTGTTGCGCGAGGTTCGCGAGACCCTTGCCGTGTTTGAGTGTCGTGACGGGGAGGCCCACCTGGTCATAGGGGGCGATAAATCCGTCCGAAATCCATAACAATAAAAGGCTGGATTTCACGAACGACTTGCCCAGTAGACCTCGGAGGACTCCGGCCTGCGTTGGGTCTTCCGCGTTGCTGCGCTGGTCTGACTCGTTTTTGTGCGGACCGCGGATTCAGCCCCATTCCGATGCGTACTTGTTCTTAGGACTAACCGATAACCTAGAAAATCGAGGAACACCATTCGCTAGAAAACCCCGTTCCGATCAAAGCCGATATCGTTGATGAGCAATCGTCGGGGTCCTGGGGTGCCCCGGTGAGCCCTATCGATCGACCCCAGTTTCGGTCCTGGCTTGTTGCGAAGGTGAAGACAAATGAATAAACATAAGACAACTCGTGGCTTCAGCCTTGTAGAGTTGGTGATTGTCGTCGTGATCATCGGCGTCATCGCCGCGATCGCGGTCCCCCGAATCAGCCGTGGAGCCCGTGGTGCCGGAGATTCATCCTTGCGGGGCACTCTGGCCGGTCTGCGAAACGCCATCGACATGTTCGCGGCGGAGCACAGCGGCCTCTTTCCCGATGGAACCACCACCGCCGAAGTGTCCGACCGGCTGACCAAAAAGACCGACAGGACCGGCACGGTCGGCGCGCCTCCGGTTGCGGGAACCCACATCTACGGTCCGTACCTTCGAACGGGGATTCCGACGCTTCCGGTCTGCGCCAACAAGGGCAATGCCGACCTGAAAATCGTCACCGGAGCTCCGGTCGGCGGTACAGGTCCGGAAGGTTGGGTGTACAGCAAGGATACCGGACAGATTATCGCGAACTGCGCGGACACGGAGACTGACGAGGGCGGCGCCAAATACAATTCGTATTGAGCGAACCCGACGAGCCGAGCGGTGGAAATCTAACGCACGCGGCCTGAGCTCGAGGATTACCCTGTCACCATTCGCCCACGACCCTCCGGTTCCTCCCGGGTCGTGGGCAGTCATGTAGAGCCAATCGATTTACACCGGAATGCTGCCCGCCGGTAGCGCGGCTGCTCGCAGACAAGAACTTGGCCTTTCGGCCTGGCCAGTGCACACCCATCGGCAATCGACATCAGAGCAAAGCGCAGATCCCGGGGCGCCGGGAATCGCAAATCGGCAATAACCGGCGGCCCTATTTCCTTTCGACTTCGGATAACTACAATTCCCTTCCGTCGTCTACCCTGCCGGGGTAGCTCAGTTGGCTAGAGCGTCTGACTGTGGATCAGAAGGTCCCGGGTTCGAGCCCCGGCCCCGGTATTCGCGTTGTTCGATCCTAAGGAGAATTCCCGCGTGAAAGGGACCGTGGTTCCGCGTTTGTATCGCGGCGTTCGTGACTGGCTGCCGGAACAAATGTCCGCCCGCCAACGCATTATGGATACGATTCGTGAAGTGTACGAGAGCTACGGGTTTGTCCCCCTGGGGACCCCGGCGTTTGAGTTCCTGGACGTGCTTTCGGGTTATGCCGGCCAGGAGGCCCAGGAGTCCGTTTTTCGCGTACAGAATCGGAAAGAAGAGAGCGGACCCGAAGAGGCCATAGGCCTGCGCTTCGACCTGACCGTACCCCTGGCACGAGTGGTGTCTCAATACCGCGAGCTGCCCAGGCCGTTTCGACGTTATCAGGTGGCCCCGGTGTGGCGCGCCGACAAACCCGACCGCGGGAGATTTCGTGAGTTTGTACAATTTGATATCGATTCGGTCGGCGTGGAGTCCGACATGGCCGACGTCGAAATCCTCGCCGCGATGTGCGATACGCTCACCGCGCTTCAGGTCGGACCCTATCGCGTTCGGTTCTCGAGCCGACGGGTGCTCAATCTGTTGTTGCGCTTCGCGGAAGTTCCCGATGAGTTGACGGTCAACGTGGTTCGCGGCCGTGAAACGGGAAATCCGATCGTCGAGACCGAACGTCGCCCCGCTACAGATGTATTCCGCGTGCTCGACAAACTTGACAAGATCGGCGCGGAAAAGGTCCGGCTCGAATTGACCCGTGGGTATCAGGACGATTCCGGCGACTTGGTTCCCGGTCTGGGTCTGGCGGACCATCAGGTGGATAGGATCGAGCGCTTCCTTTCCATTCGCAGCGACGCGCGCGCGGACGTTTTGCAACAAGTATTGGTTCTTTTTCGTGAAGTCCCCGGAGCCGAAGAAGAGATTCAAGTCCTTAGCCGAATTTCCCGCAGGCTCGCGGACCTTGGCTATGGTGACGATCGCGTCAGCATCGATCTCAGCGTCGCGCGGGGACTGGCCTATTACACCGGCCCTGTCTTTGAAGCCGTGCTCCTGGATGCCATGGCCTACGGCTCGGTTTTCGGCGGCGGACGGTACGACGACCTGGTCACGCGATTCCTCGGCGAGAAAGTTCCGGCCGTCGGAGCCTCGATCGGCGTGGACCGGCTTCTCGCGGCGCTGATAGAACTGGGACGGGTCCCATTGAAGAGGTCCACGGCGGACGTGTTGGTGACCGTGGTGGACGGATCGCTGCAGGATGACTGTCTTGCGATGGCGTTTGAACTTCGTCGGGCGGGCGTGCCCACCGAACTCTATCTGGCTTCAAAAGGCATCGGCAAGCAGATCGGCTATGCCGACGCGCAGCAAATCCCGATTGTCGCAGTGTACGGCGGCGACGAAAAGGCGCGAGGGGTAGTGACGCTGAAGGACATGGCCCAAGGCCGCCAGTTATCAGAAAAGCTGGTCGCACGCGCTGAATGGCTCCGGGAACGACCCGGTGAAATCAAAGTACCTCGTTCCGAGCTTTTGGAAGCGGTGCGCCAGCTTCTGGCCTCGTGGGAGACCTGAACCCGTGAATCCCACTGATGTCGTTACCCTCGATGGAGGCTCTCTTAGCCTTGCCGACCTTGAGCGGGCGGCCCGGAACCCGAACGTGCGCGTGGTCGCGGAAGAAGGAGCGCGGAGACGAGTCGAAAATTGCCGCAGGCTCATCGAAGTCCTCGTGAAACGGTATGAAGATTCTCTGGCCGATCCTGGTTCCGGCATCCCGCATGTTTACGGAGTGACCACAGGCTTCGGCGAGTTCAAGGATGTCGGGATTCCACCCGCGGATTTGCTCGCCCTACAGAAGAACATCCTTCTCAGTCACTTGGTCGGCGTGGGGGATTCCTCGTCTCCCGACGACCTCGCCAATTATTTTCCACCCGAAGTCGTGCGGGCGGTACTCGTGCTTCGATTGAACACGTTTCTTAAGGGTCATTCGGGAGTCCGGATGGACCTGGTGGACATCCTGCTCTCCATGCTAAGCGAGGGGGTTGTGCCCCTGGTGCCCATCAAGGGTTCGGTCGGCTCCAGCGGCGACCTTTGCCCCTTGGCGCATCTCTTCGCGGTCCTTGTCGGCGCTGGTCGCTTCTATTGCGTTCGCTCAACCGAGGAGATGTCCGCCGGAAATTCCCGGTCGTTATTTCCGGCCGAACAAATCTGGGAAACGCTGGGACTTCGATCACTCGCCTTGAGTTATAAGGAAGGTCTCGCCTTGACCAATGGGGCCACATTTTCCGCGGCCATGCTCGCCCTTGCCGTGCAGGACGCAACCCGCCTCGCGAACACCGCCGATGTTGCCGCGGCCATGACCCTGGAAGCGATTTGCGGTCGCACCCGAGCCCTGGATGATCGCGTGCATCAAGTCCGCAACATGCTTGGCCAGGCGGCCAGCGCCGGCAATCTTCGTCGCCTGATTACGGGGAGCAGGCTGGTTGAAAAATCGCATCAGGTGCAGGACGCCTATTCTGTGCGCTGCGCCCCTCAGGTTCACGGAGCAAGCCGGGATGCGATCGCCTACGCCCGCAGGATCGCCGAAGCCGAAGCCAACGCCGCCACCGACAATCCCCTCTTTTTCCCGGACTCCAATTCTGATTCCTTTGATGCTCGTTTTCATGAAAACTTCGAGGGTCCGCCGCGCGACACCCATGCGTTTTCGGCAGGCAACTTCCATGGTCAGCCCGTCGCACTCGCCGCGGATTTTCTCGCCGTGGCCGTCGCCGAACTCGCCAACATAGCCGAGCGCCGTATTCAAATGCTTCTCGACCGTCATCACAATCGCAACCTACCCGCCAACCTGATTCCCCGCCCAGGATTGAACTCCGGTTTCATGCTCGCCCAATACTGCGCCGCCTCCTTGGTCGCGGAAAACAAAGTCCTGGCCCATCCCGCTTCCGTGGATTCGATACCCACTTCCGCCAACACCGAGGACCATGTTTCCATGGCCACTTTGGCAGCGAGGAAACTGCGGACGATCGTCGGCAACTGCCAGGCCGTCCTCGCGATCGAATTGCTGGCGGCCACCCAGGCGTTGGATTGGCGCCTTACGCTTCGACAAGATCCCAACGCATCTGAAGCAGGTCTGCCGACCGATGACGAGGCACGCACACTTTTTCACGAAGCAACCCGACCCGATCGGCGTGGCAGCGCGGCCGCTTCGCTGGGTCTTGGCACACGAGCGGCGTACTTGAAGATTCGGGAGGTGGCGGTCCCCATGACTGAAGATCGCCCGTTGGATACGGATATTCGCAGCGTAAGACAAATCCTCTTCGATGGGTCGTTCATTGAGGCCGTAACCAACGGCTTGGCGTCCGCCGGTGTACACGTCTCGGACGGCTTGGCGGAAATCGCAAGCCTTTAGCCTCATTCCACGGTACGGTGCTCTCCAATCCTGCGCCGCGTTCAAGCACCGGCAGCGACTCCGAGCAGGCTGGGCGCCTTCCAGAGAATCAGGTGCAACAACGCGCAGGTGTACGCTCCCGCGACTACGTCGTCGCCAACCACGCCCCATCCTCCGGGCAGTTTTCGCTCGATCCAGTCCGCCGGCGGAATTTTGGCGATGTCCAGAAATCTCTCCACGAGTACCGCGACCAGGCACGTCTGCCATGTGAACGGGACGCCTGAAATGGCAACCAGAAAGCCGGCCACCTCATCCCAAACGAGTCGCCCGCTGTCCTTTTCCCCTAGCAATCGATCGCCGATCTGGTGAAGGACTACGGCGACCGCAAGAACGAGCGCGACGATTGCCAGGTAGGCCGGGAGCGAAAGGCGCTCCAAGACGAAGTACAATGGGATCCCGACGAGCAATACCGACGCGGTTCCGGACGCCGGCAGGTTTCCGATGGGTCCGACCGACCCAATCCAAAGGAGTACGTCCTCCCACCCTGCTTTCCCTTGGGGTTTGGACCTTCGACGAAATACGGGAAAAACCATAGATGGCTCCAATCCGTGGAGGTCGAGTCCGTTATCGGGACGGGGATCGGTGTCGACCGTCCCATGTCCAGGATTATTTCGACTCACGTCATTCCGATTCGGACGGTTCTACGTCGGAGCATAATTCAAAACGTGCGAAAACTCCTTTGTTTTTGAGCGGTAACGACGTAGTAACATAGGATTCGCCGGGTTGCTGTAGCACGTCGATACCGCTTATAAGAGACGAAGCAATTCGAGGCGAGAGGGATTGGATGGAGGGAAGCGCTCGGTGGATCGGAGGCGTAGTTGGAAAAGCGCCGATCGAGAATCGCTGCGAGGGTCGATGGGTTCAGTAAGGGAAAGCATCAGAATGAGGATCGATATGAAACAGAAAAAAAGTTGGAAACAAACCGGGTTTCGCATGGGCGGTCAGCCGTTTGGCGCTCTCGTCCTGGCGAAGTGGATTCTGGTCGGTGTAGCCCTGGCGTTTGTCACGGCGCCGTCGGCCTGGGCGGGCGATGAGAAGAAGGAAGCCGAACCGAAAAAAGCGGCCAAGCCCACCAAGTCCAATGCGAAGTATGGTACCAGTCGCGATGATTGGAAAGCGGAAGCGCCGACGGATGCGCCCCAACCGCAGACGAAGCAAGCCGTGCCCCTTACCCCGCAGGCCGGTCCGGTCGAGCAGAAGCCGGCCGACCCCAACGCCGCCAAGATCGCGGTGGATGCAACGGTACACGATTTCGGGACCATTTGGTCCGGACCGCTGCTTCGACACGAGTTCACGATCCGCAACGACGGCAAATCGGCGTTGGAGATCACCAAGGTTCGACCGGCCTGCGGCTGCACGATCGCGGGGACCTATCCAAAGAGCATCGCTCCGGGAGAATCCGGAAAGTTACCGTTCACCATCGACAGTTCCAAGCTTCGCAGCCGTTTTGAGAAGGCGATCACGGTCTCTTCAAACGATCCGATCACGCCCGACCTCATGCTCAAGATTGCCGGCGATTGCAAGAAATACGTCGACGTCACACCGCCCAGCGTGAACTTCACCAAGGTGGTCGGAAGCGAAGCACGCGAACAGAAGATTAGTCTCACCAACAACACCGAAATCCCGCTGACCTTGAAGCTCGAACCCTTCGCGACGGATGGGAAATTCAAAGCGGAACTGGTCGAAAAGACGGCAGGAAACGTGTACGAATTGACCGTGAAGATGGATCCTCCGTACCAGGTCGGGACGTGGCGCGAGGTCGTGAAGGTTTCGACCAACCACGACACCTTCAAGACGTTTGATATTCCCGTGCTTGCGGTGGTTCCGGAGCGACTGGAGTTGACGCCCAGCGAGGTGACCATCACGGCCGCCGCGGCCGGACGTCCCGCTACGGCCTCCAAGCGAGTTCTTCGCTTCAACAATTACGGCGACAACCCGGTCAAGATTCTCGAAGCGACCCCCGCCGACGACAAACTGAAAGTAAACATCGTCGAGCAGACCGCGGGCAAAGCGTACAACGTCGAAGTCGAATGGCCCGCCGATTACACCACGACCGATGCCGGTACGTCGATCACGCTGAAAACCGATGACCCCCAGAAGCCGACGTTTACCATACCGGTCAAGGCGGCGCGCGTCGCGATCAACGATCCGCAAAAGAATCCGCAGGGGGCGGCGGCATTGGTGGGCAAGCCGGCCCCGGCCTTCAGCCTCAAGACCACCGAGGGAAAATCGATCACCAATACCGACATCAAGGACAAGGTCACGGTGATGAACTTCTTCGCGCCCAATTGCGGCTTCTGCAAGAAGCAAATGCCGAGAATTGAGCCGATCCGGTCGAGCTACGAGGAGAAGGGCGTTCGGTTCCTCAACGTAAGTCAGACCATGCGCAAACCGTTCACGGATGAAGAAATCAACAACATCCTTCGGGATATCAACGTCAAGGCCGAATTGGCCATTGATAGCAGCAATTCGGTCGGCCCTTTGTTCAACGCCAACAGCTTCCCCACCATGGTGATCGTCGGGAAAACCGGAAACATCGACGCGGTTAATTCCGGAAACGCCCCCGACTTGGAAACCCGTCTCACGGGACAATTGGACGCCCTCCTGGCCGGGAAGCCCATTCCAACGTTGCAGGCTCCGACGGCTGAAACCAAGCCCAAGGACCCCCCGACCGACGCTCAGGCACAGGCGAAACCCGGCGAGGCGAAGCCCCCGACCCCGCCAACGCCTCCTCCGGCGACCGCGGACTCCCTGGTGGGTAAGCCCGCTCCGCCATTCGCCCTGACTACGCTCGAGGGCAAGCCGCTTTCGAACGCCGAATTGGCCAAGGGGCCCGCAACGGTACTCAATTTCGTGGCCCCCAACTGTGGCTTCTGCAAGAAGCAGCTTCCCAAAGTGGAGCCGATTCGTACGGAATTTGAGGCGAAGGGCGTTCGTTTCGTGAACGTCATCCAGAAAATGGGAACCAAGGAGTTCTCCGACCAGGAAGCCGTCGAAACCTTCAAGGCGACCGGCGCAAACTTTGAAGCGGCCCGCGATGCTGAGAACAAAGTCGGCGGAATGTTCAATGCGCGCGGCTATCCCACCATGGTGATTCTCGGAAAGAACGGCGACGTCGAAGCCGTCAACATCGGCGCGATCGAAGACCTGGAAACCCGCGTCAAGGCCCAACTGACGGCTTTGGTAGAGGGCAAGCCGTTGCCGAAATACGAGGCGCCGAAGTCGGCGTCCGCCCAGCGCCCGGCCATGGAACTGCTTGGAAAGCCCGCGCCGGAATTCACGCTGAGCACGCTGGACGGCAAGACCGTCGCAAGCGCCGATTTCCCCAAAACTCCGGCCACGGTGCTCAACTTCGTCGCCCCCAACTGCGGTTTCTGCAAGAAGCAGCTGCCCGTCGTAGAGGCGATTCGCAAGGAGTACGAGGCCAAGGGTGTCCGTTTTGTGAACGTCTCCCAGACGATGCGGCAGGAATTCACCAACGATCAGGTGAAGGAGGTATTCGCCGGCGCGGGATCCAACCTGGAGTTGGCTCCCGACGCGGGGAACAAGGTCGGCGCGCTCTTCAAGGCCAACAGCTACCCCACGATGGTGGTCGTCGGCAAGGACGGAAAGATCGCGCAGGTAAACGTCGGCGCCGCCGCCGACCTGGACACCAAGCTCCGTCAGCAGCTTGATACGTTGATCGCCGCGAAGCCGTAGCACGGCTCGCGGGACGATATGTTTCAAAGAGGGGGCGGACGGTTAAGCCGTTCGCCCCTTTTCTGTTGTCCGGCGGGCCGGTGGATCGCAAAAGAGTCACGCTGCGGCATGGATTCGGTCGCCAGATCCAGGACGATTTTCGCAATGCCGGCCGCGAGTACTGCGGGATAGGCGCTTGGCCGGTAGGTTCACTCCGGATCGCCGGTATCGATCACCTCGAAATCGCGGCCCTTCACCTGCCCCAATTCGTGCAGATCTTCGTCGTCCCAGCGCGGGTCCGGCGCACCCGTGATGTACCAGTCGGAGCCGTTGTCGGCGACAAACATTCCGTAGCGTTGCAGTGCCCGGAGTATGACCTGCACAGGGGGCGAAAACGTGGAAACGTCATAATCCCCGTGCAACCGGACGCGGAGACCCATCGGCGGAAGGTCCGGATCGGTGGAGTCGCTGGCGAAGTGCCGCGCGGGATGGATGTACGCCCGCTGTGTGCGCCTCACCGTAAATCGAAGCGCGTGGGAGATCTCCCCACGCTCCGCGACTTCATCATAACGGACGAGCCCGGGGAAGATCGGCAGGCCTGCGGCGTCGGCCGAGGTCCAACCGGCGGGACGAAGCGCGTTGGACGTTAGATCGAAAATGGCGCCGGAACCCGCGTCCCAGCCGCCGTCACTTCGGGGGTGGGCGTCGAAGAGTTCATAAAGAAGGTGGTTATTGACATCGATGACGAGGACGTGCCGATCTCCTTCCGATTCCGGGCCCCCTTCGATGGGCGCGTCCGGCGGAATGGGATACGGGCCGGGATCGCTTTCATCCGCGTAATAGAAACTCACCGGCACTTTCGGTTGATCGGCACCGACCACGACATAGGGAATTCCGATGGGGGCGCCTTCCCAGACCGAACCAAAATCAGGATGAAGACCGGTGTCGAGACCGATCGAACGAAGGTAGCCGTCGGAATTGGGATGGATCGGAAGCTCTGAAATCTCCTGGTTCCAAGGATTGTCCGACGGAAACACGTGAAGCAAAGCCGGCACGGAACCATCGCCGACCGTGTCCGTGCCGCCGCCATCCACTTCGACTTCGTCGGAATCAAGGGTCTCGTTGACCGGCGCACTGGGATTGCACGCGGAAACCAGAAGCCCCAAAACCGTTGCGGTGACGGCCCGTAACTCGTTGCAGCGCGGAATGGACATGATACTCCCCTTCCGTTTAGCGGCGATAAGCTTCAACGCGAGATCCTATCGGAATCCTACAATACGGATTGCCCTTCTGGGTACACAATTCGGCAGAGACTGGACACTTTGAACAACATAAGATGGATCAGGAAAACGCTGCGCGAGATTCGCGGCGCTCTCAATATTGAGGCGTTTCCGCCTGGGTGGTCATGGACCGCCCGCCGCGGACGCTGGGGATCGGGGATCAACGATGGGCACGTTTCAATTCGGTTTTGCTTTTCTTCTCGGCGGCCTCTCGGTGATTCTCCTCGAAGTTTTGGCCCTCGAACGCTTCTTCCAATCGGTTCAAGACGGCATCTCCGGCCTCCTTCAGTCATTCGGTTTCGCCTGAACGCCCTCGATCTCCTTGCCATCAAGCAATGCGTGTTTTGGCCAATCGGCGGAGCGAATACGACACGAATGCAGCCGCCCCACCGTGCAAAAGACGACAGTCCGGGCCGTTCTCGTCACAAGTATCCACATCGCCCGCTGTTGAAAAAGTTACCCGCACGATACGATGATTCCGTACAGGGCGAGCCGCCGTCGGCCCTTGGCGACCGGATCCGGTAGCGGTCCGCTGCACCGCCATGGCAACGGCGTTCCTGGGAAGGCACCTAATAAATGAATGCACCGTTTCATCCATCGGTCACGAGCAACGTCATTGAAGTCGAAAAGGTCACGAAGTCCTTCGGACAGCACGTCGCCGTCCATGACCTTTCCTTTACCGTTCCTGCAGGAACGATTTACGGCTTCATTGGCCCCAACGGTTCGGGCAAGACCACGACGCTACGAATGATCCTGCACATTTATTTCCCCGATCCCGGCATAGGGCGCATTCGTGTATTGGGCACGGAAAACCTCAGTGCGTGCAACGAACGAATCGGATACCTGCCGGAGGAGCGCGGGCTCTACAAGAAGATGAAAGTCCGCGAAATCCTCTGCTTCTATGCGGCGCTGAAAGGCCGCAGAGACGCGCGACGCGCCGCCGACGATTGGCTGGGAAAGATGGACCTGAGCACGTGGGCCGACAAAAAAGTCGAGACCTTGTCCAAGGGAATGGCCCAGCGCGTACAGTTCATCTCCGCGGTGATCGCCGAACCTGAGCTGATCATCCTCGACGAGCCGTTCACCGGGCTGGACCCGGTAAATGCCGACTTGCTGCGCAACGCGGTGATTGACCTTCGCAATAAGGGGGCCACGATCATCTTTTCAACGCACGACATGAGCATGGCCGAGAAGATGTGCGACTTCGTGCTCATGATCTTCAAAGGCCGCAAAGTCCTGGACGGCACGCTGGATCAGATCCGCGGGACGCACGGCCAGGATACGGTCCGAGTGCGGTTGCAGGGCAACGGCGTGGATTTCGCACGGCTCCCCGGAGTGGAGCGGGTCAACGACTTCGGACAATTCAAGGAATTGCGTCTCGACGGGCGAATGGACTCGCAAGAATTGCTCACCGCGCTGATGAAGCGCGGTCAGGTGAATCATTTTGAGGTCGCCCACCCGTCGCTGCACGACATTTTTGTTCGGATTGCCAGCCCGACCGATCAGGAGCCGAGCCATGCGTAAGGTTCTCGTCATTGCGTCTCGGGAGTACCAGGCCGCGGTGCGGACCAAGGCCTTCATCCTCAGTATTGTGTTGATGCCCATCATGATGGGCGGCAGCATCGCGGTGCAGATGCTGCTGAAAGACAAGGTGGACATCCGCGACAAGAAACTGGTGGTTCTGGATCGGACTGGGGAGTTGTTCCCGGCCATCGCCGAGGCCGCGGCGCAGCGTAACGAAACCGAAATCTACAAAGAGGACTCCGCGGAGCGGAAACAGATTCGCCCCAAATTCGTCGTGCAAAGCGGGGAGAATCTGCCGGCCGAGCCGGAGAAGGCCGCCCTGGAACTTTCCAACCGGGTACGCAAGGGCGAGCTGTTTGCGTTTCTGACGATCGGACCGGAAGCGATTCATCCCGGATCGGATCCTTCCCAGGCCGCGGTCGATTATTTCTCGAACACGCCGACATACGATGATCTCGTCGACTGGCTTTCTCTTCGGATCAACGAACGGGTACGGGAGCATCGCTTCGCGGAAGCGAGTCTCGACGCCGCCACGGTGCGCAAGGCCATGGCCCGGACGCCCGTAGCCAATCTGGGACTGGTGACGCTCGACGCGGAGGGGAAAATCAAGCCGGCGGAGCGGACCAACGAACTCGCGAGTTTCTTTGTGCCCATGGGGTTCATGATGCTGATGTTCATGGTCATCATGGTGGCGGCGTCGCCGCTTCTGCAAGCTGTAATCGAGGAAAAGATGCAACGAATCGCCGAGGTGCTGCTCGGTTCGGTGTCGCCCTTTGAGCTGATGCTCGGCAAACTCCTCGGAACGGTGGGTGTGTCGCTGACCCTTTCGGCAGTATACCTCGTCGGCGGGTACTTCGCGGTTCGCTATGCCGGGTTGCGACAGTTCTTCGCCCTGTCGCTGGGGATTTGGTTCGTGGTTTACACCATCCTGGCCGTTCTGCTTTACGGTTCGGTCTTCAGCGCCATCGGCGCGGCGGTGAGCGATTTGAAAGAGGCTCAAACGATCATGACCCCGGTAATGTTGATCCTCGTGGCCCCGATGTTCGTCTGGATCAACGTGTTGAAAGAGCCGACTTCCACTTTTTCGGTGGTGGCGTCGCTGCTCCCGCCGGCCACGCCGATGCTGATGATCATGCGCCAATCGGTTCCGCCGTATGTTCCCCTATGGCAGCCGCTGCTCGGCGTGACGCTGGTCTTGCTAACGACGCTGGCCGTTGTCTGGGCTGCCGGGCGAATCTTCCGCGTGGGCATTCTCATGCAAGGCCGTGGGGCCAAGGTGGGCGAAATGCTCCGCTGGGTGGTGAAAGGATAAATCGCCCCTCGGCATTTCGGCTCCAGCCCGCCGAATGGGATCCCGCGGCGTTTGCGACGGGCCTTGGTTTCATCGGTGCCGTTCGTTATGATCCTCGCGCACAAGGTTGTGCCCCAGATGGTAAATGCGAGGAGAATGACGCTTGCGGATTCTGACCATCGTTAAGCACGTTCCCGACTCGAACGCGGCCATCAAGGTCCTGGCGGACGGATCGGGGATCGATCAGACCGGGTTAAAGCTGGTGCCCGATCCGTTCGACGAGTTCGGCGTGGAGTTGGCCGTGCAACTGCGCGAGCGGCGCGGTGACGTCAAGGAGATCGTGGCGATGACGCTGGGGCCGGATAAGGCGGCCGAGGCGCTGCGATTGGCCCTGGCGATGGGGGCCGATTCGGGCGTTCACCTGTGCGACCCGAAGTTTCAATCCATGGATGAGGTCTTCGCGGCACATCTGTACTCGTTGGCAGTCAAGCGCGATTCCGCCGGATTCAATCTGATCGTGTGCGGGAAACACAACATCGACCTGGATAGCGGCGCCGTGGGTCCTGCCTTGGCTGAATTTCTCGATCTTCCGCACGTGGGAGCGGTGACGGGGCTTGACCTCGCGGCGGATGGAAAGTCGTTCACCGCCCGGCGGCGGATCGAAGGTGCGGAGGAGGTCGTCGAGTGCGATCTGCCCGCGCTGCTCACGATCGAGAAGGGTCTGGTCGAGGCGAGGTATCCGTCACTGCCGAATTTGATGAAGGCCAAGAAGAAGCCGGTGACCGTTCTCACGGCCGTTGAGCTAGCGGTTGACGAAGACGAGCGAGCGGCCGCGAGGTTCGTTTCTCTGGCTCCGCCCCAGCCGAAACCGGCGTGCAAATTCATCGAAGGCGATCCGCCGGTGATGGCGAAGGAACTCGTGAGGTTGTTGCGTGAAGAGGCGAAAGTGCTTTGATGGGTAACTGGCCGATCGCCAACCGCTTTCATTCTCGGTGCCCTTCGTGCCTTCGTGGTGGAATCGTAACCACGAAAGCACGAAGGGCACGAAGGGAATCGCTTGGAACGTATGCGCGTTGTTTCTCAGTTGGATCGACATGACGAATAACGTCTTGGTATTTGCCGAACAGCGCGGTGGGAAGATCCGTCCGGCCTCGTTTCAGTTGCTGACGTTGGCTGGTGAGCTGGCCAAGGCGACCGGCGGACAGGCAGAGAGCTGTATTGTCGGGCATGACGTCAGCGGCCTCGTGCAGGCCATCGCGGAAGGTGGAGCGAAAAAAGTCTACACCGTCGACGACGCCGCGCTCACCCTATACCGGCCAATGCCCTATGCCTCGGCCGTGGCCGCGGTGATCGAAGCGGCCAAACCGAAAGCGTTGCTGATCCCCACGACGTTCATGGGGCGCGATCTTGCCGCCCGGCTGGCGGCCAAGACTCACGCCGCCTTGGCCATCGATTGCACGGAGTTGAAATACGACCGGGCGGATCTTTTGGCTGTCAAGACGATGTACGCCGGAAAGTTTTCGGCCACGTTTCGCCTGACGGGGGATCGCTTGCAAATCGCCACGGTGCGGACCAATGCCTACAGCGCCGCCGCGGCACGGCCCGGCGCGGCGGCAGAGACCATCCGAGTGCCCTTGACGCTCCGCCCCGTGGACGAACGATTACGCGTGCGCGAGGTGACGGCCACCAGCTCGGGAGTGAAAGACGTAACCGAGGCGGACATTGTCATCTCCGGCGGACGGTCGATGAAATCCGAGGGCAACTTCAAAATCCTCTACGAATTGGCGGCGCTGCTCGACGGGGCGGTGGGCGCCTCTCGTGCTGCCTGCGACGCGGGGTATCAGCCGCATTCGCGCCAGGTCGGCCTCACCGGAAAAGTCATTACTCCTAAGCTTTACGTCGCCTGCGGCATCGACGGGGCGATCCAACACCTGGCCGGCATGCGCGGCAGCAAGGTCATTGTGGCCATCAACACGAAAAAAGAGGCCCCGATCTTCAAGGTGGCGACTTATGGCTGTCTGGCCGATTTGTTTACCCTCGTGCCACTGCTGACCCAGGAGTTCAAGCATTTCAAGGGCTAGAACCCCCGCAATCTCCGTGCCGCTAATTGAAATCATGTAGTGGCACTCGGCAGCGGCTTCAAGGGCTGGAACCTCGCCATGAGCGTCGTCGTCGCCGAGCGGTTGACCAAGTACTACGGCCGTCGCGTCGGGATTGACGGGCTGGATCTGCGCATCGACGCGGGAACCATTTTCGGGTTCCTGGGGCCCAACGGTTCAGGGAAGACGACGACCATTCGGCTGCTGATGGGATTCCTCCGGCCGGACCACGGTTCGGTCCGCATGCTCGGCCACGATTGTTGGCGCCATGGACCGCTCGCACGGCGCGACGTCGGCTATGTCCCGGGAGATATCCGACTCTATCCCTGGCTGACGGCGCGTACCGCGTTTCGTGTTTTCGGGCAGACTCGCGGGCTCGATCTGCACGCATCCGGAAACCGGTTGGCCGAGGAGTTTCGCCTAGAAATTGACCTTCCCGTCCGCCGCATGTCGCGGGGGACCCGCCAAAAACTCGGACTGGTTTTGGCATTGGCCGCGGAACCGCGATTGCTCATTCTGGACGAACCGAGCAGTGGACTCGATCCGCTCGTCCAGGACGTTTTGTTTCGACATCTCCGCGGTCTCGCCGCCGCGGGACACACCGTCTTTTTTTCCACTCATACGCTCAGCGAAGTTGAGGATCTTTGCGACCGAGTCGCGATCCTTCGTGCCGGCAAACTTCTGGAACATGCCTCGATTTCGGATCTGCGGCGGCGATCCGAACGAAACGTCACCCTTCGCTGGAAGCCCGGAGTTCAAGCCGACAAAATCGAGCAACCGGCTTTCCTTTCCATTCGCCACGCCGGCGCCGCGGAATGGGCGGGCTCTCTCGTCGGTCCACCGGGGCCTTTTCTGCAATGGTGTGCCGCGCAGCCGATTGAAAACCTTGCCATCGGCGATTCCAATCTTTCGAGTCTTTTCCGAAAGTACTACGAAGCCCCGGAGCCCGACGCATGAACCGCGGACTCCTCGCGAAAACCTGGCTCGAAACCCGGTCGAGCACTTTGGGCTTTGCACTGGGCCTGGCCCTGGCCGAGGGAATCCTCGCGTTCGTGATTCCAATCATGCTTTCCTCCTATGGACAGCAATTGATTCAACTTCCGTTCGTGCAGCGATTCATCGCTGGGTTGCTGGGGACGGCTTCCATCGAAGGGTTGGGCACCAATGTGCTGCGCTCCGTCGCCTGGGTCCACCCCATGGTGTTGGCCATCTTTTGGGCCCACGCCATCACATTCGGCACGCGAATGCCCGCCGGAGAAACCGACCGCGGGACAATCGATATTCTTCTTGGTCTGCCCGTTACCCGGTTCGCGGCTCTTGTGTCCGACGGCGTCGTGTGTGCGGCCTCCGCCTTACTCGTGGTCGCGGCGGCGTTGATCGGAAATCTCATCGGCGGCAGCCTTTCAACGACGACCCCTCAAACGCCGTTCGCGGTTACTCTTTCCATCGCGGCCAATTTCTACGCACTTTATGTTGCTGTCGCAGGGTTGAGTTATTGGGTGTCGGTATGCAGCGATCGGCGCGGCCGGGCTGTAGCAGTGACGATCGCATTCGTACTGGCTTCGTTTCTCCTGAACTTTGTGGCCCAGCTTTGGACGCCGGCCAGGCCGTTCGGGGCCGCAAGTCTTTTGGAGTACTACAGGCCCCTGCAGTTGGTCCAGAACGGCGCCCTGCCCATTCGGGATATTTCGGTGCTTTTCGCCTTCGGGGCGTTGTGCTGGACAGCAGCCGCCGTGGTGTTCTCGAAGCGCGATCTGCGAACTTCGTGATGTTATTCGGGTCATTGGACCTCGCCTATCGGCCAAGTCGGCGCGTTGCATGTCGTCTATCCGTGCCCACAATGGGCGTGCGTCCGCAGATCGAGTCGATTGCCGGCGGAGTCGAATGGATCCCGTGGCGATGCCTCCCGGCGGGCTGGAGTGACGTGGATGGGTCCGATTTTCATGGCGGCCTTGTTGATGGCCGGATGGGGAGTGTTCGCGTGGTCGGCGTACCGGCGATGGAAGCTCCTGCGGGTCGGGGGGACGGAGAACCGTTTCGACCGCCTTGCGCAGCGCCTTCGCGCAACGTGGAACTTCGCTTTCCGGCAGCGGCGGATGCCGCGTTATCCCCTGGCCGGGGCGGCGCACATGGTCATTTTTCTCGGCTTCGGCGTGCTTCTGCTCCGCTCGTTAATCCTATGGGGCCGGGGGTTCGATCCGAACTTCGACTTTTGGATCTTCGGTACGGATCAGCCCCTGGGGAAAGTGTACGCGTTGTTGAAGGATATTTTTGCCGTTCTGGTGATTCTGGGTGCTTGCGTCTTTGTCTATTTCCGCGTGATCCGGCGGCTCGGGCGGCTGACGCTTAACGTCGAGGGGCTGATCATCCTCGGCATCATCGTCTCCATGATGGTAGCGGACATGGTTTACGACGGCGCTTCGATGGTGCGAGAGGCCCGTGCCGCGTCGTCGGCACTGGCATTTCACGGATGGGAGCCGGCCGGGAGCGTCGCCCAGTTTGCTTTCGCGGGACTGCCGGACGGCGCCGTGATCGTGCTCCGTCACGCCGGGTTCTGGACACACTCGGCGTTGGTGCTGCTGTTCCTCAATCTGCTGCCCTACTCCAAGCACTTTCACATCATCACGGGCATCCCCAACGTGTACTTGCAGAACCTGGAACCGCCCGGACGATTGCCAACCATCGCGGATATCGACGGCAAACTGGAGCACGGCGAGACGCTCGGCGTGCGGCGGATCAATCAGTTTAGTTGGAAGGCGTTGCTCGACCTATACACATGTACCGAGTGCGGGCGGTGTAGCGATCATTGTCCCGCCACGCGCACGGGCAAGAAACTGTCTCCGAAGCATTTTACGATCGATTTACGGAACTTCCTCTACCAGCACGAATCGGGATTGACGGGGCAAGCCACGAAGCCACGCAGGAGCGAAGCGCAAGTCCCGGCGCGCCGGGAAAGCCACGAAGCCACGGAGGGGACAGAGGGGAACGGCGAGGCGCATGCCAAGGACCTTGTGGACGGCGTGATCGACCCGGAGGTGCTCTGGGCGTGCACGACCTGCCGAGCGTGCGAAGAGGAATGCCCCGTGTTCATCTCTTATGTGGACAAGATCGTGGATATGCGACGGTACCTGGTGATGGAGCGGGGAGAGTTCCCGACGCAGTGGCAATCCGCGTTCAAGGGATTGGAAAGCAGCGGGAACCCGTGGAGTTTTCCGGCCGAGGACCGCGCCAAATGGGCGGAGGGATTGGAAATCAAGTCGCTGGCCGAACATCCGGAAGCCCCGGTGATCTTCTGGACCGGCTGCGCCCCGTCGTTCGACGAGCGCGCCAAGAAGGTGGCACGGGCAACCGTTCAATTGATGAAGCAGGCCGGCGTCGATTTCGCGATCCTGGGAACGGATGAAACCTGTACCGGCGATCCGGCACGCCGGGCAGGAAATGAATACCTCTATCAGATGTTCGCCAAACAAAACGTCGAGACGCTTAATCGGTACGGTGCGGAGAAGAAAAAGATCGTGACCACATGCCCGCACTGCTTCAACACTCTGTTGAATGAGTACCCGGATTTCGGCGGCAAGTACGAAGTGGTTCACCACAGCACATTCCTTGCCGAACTGGTCGCCGCGGGGAAGCTCAATCCCGTCAAGCCCTTGTCGAAGCGCGTCGTCTATCACGACTCGTGCTACCTTGGCCGGTACAACGAAGTGTACGACGCCCCGCGCGATGTATTGCGAAGCATCCCCGGGCTGACCCTGGTGGAGGCCGCCGCCTCTCGCGACCGCGGCATGTGCTGCGGCGCCGGTGGGGCGCAGATGTTCAAGGAGGAAGAGCCTGGGACGCAGCGCGTCAACGCCGCCCGCACCACTCAACTTCTTGAAACCAAGCCCGACGCGGTCAGCTCCGCCTGCCCCTTCTGCATGCGCATGCTCACCGATGGCCTGGCCGGGCATGGACGCGACGAAGTGGCGCAGTTGGATGTGGCGGAACTGCTTTGGGAATCCATCGAACATGCGTAATCCGGCCTCCCGAGCCGCGGTCCCGGAGCGCCGGGACAGCCCGCGCGAGTTTTCATGTGTGCCCGAAATGCGGCGAAGCGTGCCTGGACATTTCGGCGAAGCGGGTTTGGGAAGGAAAATGAGGAAAACGCCGGGCGCCAGCCCGAACCGGATGATCTTCCGACGGCGCAATTGGGGGCCGCGTGTGCGAATTCCAACGGGGTGAACCGGCCCTGTCATTCACGTGGAAATCGAAGTGGAGAAGATCTTGAGATGGAACGCCCTGGGTGCGACGGCCCGCGGTGCCGCTTGACACATTGTGCTACAGCCGGTGGACTTCGGCTAGAATGGCCAGTCGAATCTCGATCAATATCTCGCTGACGCCGGAACTCGGGCGCTTTGTCGAAGCCAGCGTCGCTTCGGGCCGGTATCAGTCCATCAGCGAGGTCGTCCGCGACGGCTTGCGGCTTTTGGAAGAAAAGGAGCATTCTCGACAAACCGTCTTGAAGAACCTCAACCAAAAAATCGCCGTGGGCCTCAACCAAATCAAGAAAGGCCAAATCCACGACGGCGAAAAAGTGTTCAGTGAGCTTCGGAACCGAAGTCGCCGGCGACTCCGTCCCGCCCGATGAAACGCATTGTGCTGGCCCATGCCGCGCGAGACGATATTCTCGAGATTCAGTACTACCTCTTCGAAAACGCAGGCCCCAAAGTCGCGGATCGTGTCGTTTCCGATCTTTACCGCGCTATTCAGAAACTTGTGAAGAGCCCCGGCCTCGGTCACCGCCGCGAGGATCCTACCGCACACCCCGTTCGCATTTGGCTGGTGCATTCCTACGACGTGATCTACGAACCAGACTCCAGGCCACTGGCTGTTGCCCGAATCCTCCACGCTGCTCGTGATATCTGTTCGATTCTCGACGACAGTGCATAAACCCGCGGAGAGTTCTCGAGCTCAAATTTCAGCTTTTTCCTGGTTCATTCCGGAAACTCCAACTCCAGGGCGCTTTCGTAGTCCGAGACCCGAAAGACGGCCAAAGAAGATGGAGCGTTCGGCGTGGCCGTGGCGTAAAAGTATTCGATGTTGATTCCCGCTCCGGCCATGATCCGAGCTACTCGGGAAAAAGCACCCGGCTTGTTGGGGATGAGCACGGCGATGACCGGGACGACGACAAACGCGGCCCCGGCTTCTTTCAACGCCCGCTTGGCCACATCGACGTTGTCCACAACCATGCGCATCGTGCCGATGTCCACGGTGTCGAGTACGGTCAAGGCCTGGATGTTGACCTTGTTTTCGTTGAGGGCGGCGCACAAATCCGCCATGACCCCCGGCTTGTTCGCCAGAAACGCCGAAATCTGCTCTACCGCACGGGCCCGCACAGCCACCGCCTTTCCACGTTCGCCCAACATGCCGCCGCTGGCGCGGATTCCCCACCGCTGAAGCGATGGGCCACCCACCAGAGCGCCGCCTCCCGCTGGGTCATGCAGCGAAGAAAAACGATAGCAAAATATGAAATGCGTTTCAACGGGCGGGTTTGCTGCGGCGAGAAAACCGGCCTACGATCTCTCGGACAGGCGAGTTTCGGCTGGCGGATCGATGACACCAACCGTGGAACAGAACTCTTTGGGTAGCGATTCCGAGCGGATCGGCGGCGCCTTGGGGCGAATCCCCAGCGGCTGTTACGTCCTGACCACCTCTCACCGGGGTCAAAGCACGGGATTGCTCGTTTCCTGGGTCCAGCAAGCCTCGTTTGCTCCGCCCAGCGTGACGGTGGCCATACGCCATGGCCGCCCGGTGTCGGGCCTGATCGAGGGTTCCAGGCGGTTTTTGCTCAACGTCATGGGTGAGGACGCGGCGGCGTGGTTTCGGCACTTTGGACGGGGTTTTTCCCTTGCAGAGGACGCCTTTGCCGGCCTGGAAACCGAAGCCACTGCCTATGGGCCGCTCTTGCTGTCGTGCGTAGCGCAGATAGCTTGCGACGTGGAATCTATCTTGGCAGCCGGTGACCACACGATCTACCTGGGTCGCGTGGCCGCGGGGCACTCGAACGGCCATGCGCCTTACGTCCACGTTCGAAAATCCGGGATGAGCTATTAGGTTCGCGCACATGGTTGATTCATCCGGGCAACCCATGGTTTCGTCGCACGCAGTGGTCGAGACTCCACCCGAACCGGCGACACCGTCGCGCAGTGTTTCTTTCGCGTTCTCCGGCCGAACGATCCTTTCCGCCTGGGTCATTTCCATTCTCCTTCATTCGGCCGTCTTTTCGGTGATGCTCCTCTTGGTATTGCCTTATTCCCCCCACGCGGATGCCACGATTTCGGTCAGCCGTGCGGAACCGGTGGGCGACGTGGTGGCCGAAGAACGACCCGAATGGGGCCGGGAGCTGCGTGAAGTTCATTCCTGGGGCCATTCGGACTTGGGTACCACTGATCCGCTTGAGTTTCGGGTAGACCTGCCTCAGGGCGGAGCTCCGGGGGATCCGTCGACGGCGCTGGCAACGGGTTTGCCGAAAGGTGGAGAGCTGTCCATCATCGGGATCGGAACCGGAGGCGGCGATCTTTCGCGATTCGGCATGGGTACGGGCGGTGGACCTGGAGCGGAGTTCTTCGGGCTGGGGCGTTCCGCTCCCGGTGTTCAACGGATCGTGTACGTGGTGGATCGAAGCGGATCGATGACCGACACGTTTGACTTTGTTCGCGCGGAAATGAAACGGTCGATCGGAGCGTTGCGCCGCAGCCAAAGATTCCACCTCATTTTCTTCAACTTCGGCGAACCCGTGGAGAATCCCCCGCGGGAATTGGTCAGCGCCATCGCCGCACAAAAACTGAAAGCCGGCGAATTTCTCGACGGGATCATGACCGGAGGTGGCACCGATCCGGAACCGGCCATGCGGCGGGCCTTCGCCGTCGGACCCGATCTGATCTATTTCCTCACCGACGGAGAGTTCCGCGACACGCTGATTCAGCGACTTCGGGAATGGAACAAGGACCGCCGAGTGCGAATCTTCACCATCGCCTTTATGGGGGCGGGCGGGGCCGGCTTGCTGGAACAAATCGCCCGGGAACACGGCGGCGAATTCCGGCACATCACCGAACAGGATTTGCCATGAGGGTTCAAGGACACACCGAGAGGAAATCGAGGCGGCGCATGGGAAATAGCTCCCGCTCCCAGGCGTGGTGGGCCTTTGCAATGATGGCCGCCGCGGCCGCCGCGGATCAGCTCACCGTTTCCGGAAAAAACTACGCCAATGCCCGGATTATTACCCTCGAGGCGGGCCGCGTGGAGTTTCGCGCCGGCGATGGGGCATTGCTCACCGCGTGGCTCGATGAAGTGGATTCGCTGCAAGTCGATCGGGGTGGCGCCTTCGCCGACATCAACGAGGCCGAGCGTCTCGTCGCAAAAGGAGAAATCGATAACGCCCTCGTCCGCTATCGGCGCGCCGCGAGAATCAGCGAGGGTTTCTGGGGAGACTTGACCGACGCGCGAATCCTTCGCGCGTGCAGTCGGCCGGAACACATAGACCAGGCCGCCCTTGCATTCGTGAAAGTCGCTCGGGGCAAGACGACCGGGGCGGGGCCGGCGGTTCGCCTTACTCCAAGACGGCTACCGGAAACCCGCGATCCGAAAGTGTCCGCCGCGATCGATACGCTGGAAAACGCATTGATACGTGATCCGGCGGAGGATCAGCGAACCGCATGCGAGTTGTTTCGATTCGGCATCTTGCACGGGATTGGCGATGCGCGCGGCGACTCCGCCGCCCAGACCGTTCTTTCCCGCCCCTTGCCGCTTTCCGCCAAAGGGGATCGAGCGTACGCGCTGATACTCGACGCGCTGAAACGCGCAACCTCAAGCGGCGCCAATGCAAAAGAACTCGCTTCGCTGGATGACTTCATCCGCGATTGTCCGGCAAGCCTTCTTGCCGAGGGTTTGCTGTTGAAGGGCGAGATTCTGCTTCAATCCGCGTCGAACCCGGAAGAGATCATTCGTGCAAGCTGGCCCTTTCTGCGTGTTGCGTTGCAGATGTCCGACGATCCGCGTGCGGCCGACGGATTCTATGGAGCCTCGATCGCCCTGGAGCGCGTGGGGCGTGTGGACAAGTGCATCGAGCTTTTGCGGGAATGCGTGGCTCACCGGCGGGTCACGGCGGGAACGCGGAAGCGGGCCGAAGTTGCGCTGGCGCGACTCCAGCCCAAGGGTTCACCGACACCCAAGTAGACGATGGGCGGAAGCGAACATTGGAAATCAACGTTTAATCAATCTCAACCGAATGGGAAGGACCAAAAACTTCATGAGCCGAGCGTGGAAAACGAAATGGTGTTTCGGCTACGTACTGACGGTCCTGTCCGCCTCGGTTTTCTTGCAGTTCGTCACCCCGGCGAGGGGCCAATCCCCGGGGGCGGCCGGAGCGGTCAGCGAAGAAGGGTCGGGCGGCGCCGCGAGAGTGTTCGACCATTACGTCGCTCGTGGCGGCTGGGTCACAGTGTGCACGCTGATCCCGCTGTCGATCGTGGCGTTGGCCCTGAGCATTGAATACGCCGTGAGCATTCGGAGGAAGACCATGGTCCCGCCAACCGTGGTCGAGCGGCTTTCCGACTATTTCGATCGGCGGCAATACGCCGAGGCGATCGAGTATTGCAGCAAGGATTCGTCGATGCTCGGCCGCATCGTTCACAGCGGCCTGCTGGAGGCCAGGAACGGTTACGGCTCGATGGAACGTGCCATGGAAGATGCGATCGAGGAGCGGGCCTCCAAACTCTTCCGCCGCATCGAATATTTGAACCTGATCGGAAACGTGGCCCCGATGCTCGGACTCTTCGGAACCGTGCAGGGCATCATCGGCATGTTCATGTCGATTTCGGAGGCCGGCGGAATTCCGGTGATGTCGAGAATTTCCAGCGATCTGGGCACGGCTTTGGTCGCGACGTTTTGGGGGCTGCTCGTGGCGATCCCCTCGCTGACCATCTTCGGATTGCTGAGAAATCGCATCGACGTGTTGCTGGCGGAAACGGCGACCGTGGCGGATCGTCTGGTCGCGGTGTTCAAACCGCGGACGACGGAGCCCGACCGGCCAAAGTCCGGCGCAATCGCAAAAGGCCCCGCCCCGACGCCGGCGGTCGTTTCGGTTCACTGATTCCTTCGAGAGCCCCGTCCCGGCCACGATCATGCGAAGATACATTCGAGGCACGCGAATTCGTCCGCCCATCGCGTTGTTCATCTTGCCGATGATCGACGTGATTTTTCTACTGCTGCTGTTCTTCGTGATGATGACCAGCTTCGAGGCCAGCGCCAAGGTTCGTGTCGAAATCCCGCAACCTGAAAAGAGTCTGGCCCGACGGCCGGATTCGGCCAAACAGGTGGTCATCAACTGTGAGTTTGTCGAAGGCTCCTCGGCGGGTTCCACCGAAGCACGCTATCGGATCGGCGCCGACCCGCCGGAGTCGTTGGTCGTGATTTCGGCACGACTCGCGGCCGCCAGGGCGGCCCATCCCGAACTAACCGTCATCATCCGCGCCGATCGCCGCCTGCCGTTCGCTCCGGTTCGTGAAGTCATGGAAGTCGTCGCGGACAATGGGATCAAGGTGATGAACGTCACCGCGCGGCAGAACGATACCCCTTGACCCCATGGAATCGGCGATGCACACACCTGCGGGCACTCACAACTCCGTCCGGCCTTCGTCCAGAAGGTTGCCAACGGGCGAGCCGGCCGCACGTCGAGGACGCCGGCATCTTCGCGATCCGCGCAGCATCGGGCTCAATGTCGTTCCGCTGGTCGACGTCACCTTCCTGCTAATGATTTTTTTTGTGATTGCCGGAACGTTTGAAGCGGGGGAAGGCGTCTTGTCGTCACAAATGCTTGCCACCGGTTCGGGTCCCGGTGTACCGCTGCCCATCAGCCCGATCGTGGTCCGGCTCACCAAAGCGGGGCTTACGGTCGACGATTTCACCATCCGCATCGATCGGCCCGCGATCACGGCGCTCACGTTTGCCGACCTTGCCGATCACTTGGCGCGGATTCGCGGACAAGGCGGATTTGACGGTGAGACCCCGGTCATCATCTACGCCGACGACGAGGTGGGCTGGCAACACGTGGTCAACGGATGGAACGCCGCGGCCCGCGCGGGATTCGCCAATCTGGCCTTCGGGAGACCCCCGCAACGATGACGATTTCGGCAACATCGGGTTTGTTGAGCTGCGCGGCCGTACTCTTTCTGACCGTCCCGCGCGCGAACGCGCGGGTGGAATCGCCGCTGCCTGCCGAAGAAATCCGCCTGCCGCAGAACGAATTCCGCGAGCAACTCAAACGCCGCGGTTTGACGGAGATCCTCGAACAGCACGTCCGCGAGTATCCTCCGTCCGGGTCCACGGCCGGGCTGCTGTTGCTCCGGGAGGTGAAACTCGCCGCCGCCGCCGATCCCACCCGTTCCACCGACGCGAAAGCGTCGGCGCTGGCCGAGGCCAACCGTCTTCTCGAACAATTGATTCAACAGGAGCCCGCCGACCCGCGTAGATTGGGTTGGCGATTTGCCTTAGCGCATTCGTTGCTCTACCAGGAAGCTGAGCCGTGGATCTCGGCCATTCTGTACATGGGCGGCAGCGATCAGGACCGGATGAAGCTCCGTCCCTTCACCACTCGGGCATTGGCGGTCGCTTCGACCCTTCCCGAGGACCTTGAAGCGGAGTATGCCCGGCTCGACTCGTTGCCCGTCGCGGAATTTGATGCTTTGGAGCGCAATGGCTACGTGCAGGAACTGGACCAACTCGGTCCCCGCGCGGAATACCTGGCTCCCTGGGTTTTTTTCTATGACGCATTGACCTTCCCCGAATCGGACGCCGTGGCCGTTCGCCCCTTAAGCAAGGTGTTGGAACTCGTGGCCGGGCAACCCTCGCTGCTCACCACCGCCCATGCGATCAGCGGGGTTCAATTGCAATCGCTGCTCTTGATGGGCATGGTCCAGCGGCGATTGCACAATTTCACATCCGCCCGCGAATTCCTCGAGCGCGCCGCAGCCGTGACCGACCGAATCGATGACCCCGCGGAGCGGCAGCGCGTCGCCTGGGCGGTTCGCCTGGTTTGGATCGAGCGAACGCGGATGGACCGGAACGAGGAACGGTTCGACGACGCCGCGACGGCCATCGCAAAGCTCCGAAGCCTTCTACCAACGGATGGCAAAGATGCGCTGGGTCTGCAGATCGTGACCGGTCTGCTGGAGCGCTCCGTCTATCGAGCGCGGGCGGCGGCCGCCGAGCAAGCCGGACGGGGGGTCAGCGCGGCCCGTTTTCGCGAGGAAGCCTGGCTCGGTCTTTCCCGCCTGGCGGCCGTGGATACCGATCATCGGAGAGAATTGTACGCAACCCTCTACCATCTGATCGGTCCGCAAGGGGGCGATCCATTGGATCCCGTCGAAACCTGCGCGTGGCTCGCGGGTCTGCTTTCCGACGCGGAGAAATCGCCCGACGGCGCGGACGCGGCTTTGCAAAAGGCCGTGGAAACAGGCACACGATTCGTCGCACATGCCCAGGGAGCCGCAGCCGGACTCGTCGCAGAGGTTCTCTTCAACACCGGCGTGGCCGAGTATCGAAGGGGCCGAAATGCGGAAGCAGCGCGGTGTTTTGTGGCCGTGACCCGAGACCATGTGCTGTTTCCCCAAGCCCCGGCCGCCGCGACTTTGGGCGTCCAGATTGCCGCCGATCTCTACGAGCGCGCGTCAATCCCTTCGCGCTCGACGGCCGCGCAACTCTATCGCGAGGCCCTGGAGGCCCTGCTGACTTCTTTTTCAACATCGGAGGCTGCCAGGAACTACCGTTTTTATTATGCCCAGCTTCTGGCGGACGCCGAAGAACACGACAAGGCCGCCGTGCAGTTCGCCCTCGTGTCTCCCAATCACGTGCACCACCTCGAAAGTATGTTTCTTCGGTTACGGTGCCTGTCGCGAGCCATGACCGCGCTCCTTGCCGACGAAGGTGCGGATCCCGTCGAGGTCCGGCGGCGGCTGAACGAGTTCCTGAATCTTCATCGGGGTTTCGTTTCCGAAGCGACGGAGGCTCAGGACCGAATGACCGATCCCGAGAGCCGAATCCGCCCGATTCACCTCCTTGCCGCGTCAAGGTTGATGCTCGCCGAAGTGCTCGTTCTACGCGGAGTCGATCGCCCGAATCAGGCCCTTGAAACGCTCGATTCATGGGAATCGTCGGCCGAACAGGAAACGGCTTTGCTCGGCCGAGTATGGCGCGTTCGAATCGTCGCCTTTGAAAAACTGGGGCGAACGGATGACGCCGCACGATCCATTCCGAAGTTTCTCGCCGCGGACCCCAAGGGCGCCGCTCCAACTCTTCATTCCCTGTTCCGGTCGCTTTCCGCCGAGTCCGAAGCCCTTCGCGCCGCCAACGATGAGACCGCCGCGAATAAAAAAGCCGAATCCGCGCTGGCCGTGGCCGAGCAGGTCGAGGGGTGGGTGGCTACACAGGGCGATGTTCTGGATACTTCCGATCGAATCGCTTTGCGCTGCCAACTGGCCGAGGCCAATCTTTTGGCCGGTCGCTATGCTCGGGCGCGGGATTTGTTTCGAGAGTTGCTCGGCGCGGCCCAGCGGAGCGGTTCCCCCGCCGATGAACCGCTCGGCGACCCCCGGGTCACGTATGGCTACGCCGAAGCGCAATACCAATTGGGAGAGTACAAGACGGCACTTGAGCAATTCAATCCGCTTGCCACGGGAATGCCGCCCGCCGAACCGCTGCGATGGAAGTCGCTTCTGCGCGACTTGCAGTGCCGAACCTTGTTGAACCATCCTCCCGCCGGAATCATCAAAGTGATCCAACAACAAAAACACCTTTATCCCGATCTTGGGGGCCCGGCACTTTCGCCGCAGTTTCAACAACTGCTGCGCGACAACGAACGCCGCGCCGCCGATGGAAATCCTTAGGCGCAATCGATAGCCCCTTGCGGCATCGTAATGGCCCCCCATAATGCCTAACTTGGGATCCGGGGGCGCCGAAGCGTCCGCGCTGCATCCTGAATCAGACACGCGACGATCGTTCCGCACGGTATGATCCGGTCGGTCACGAGAGGTTTGAATGGGAGATTTCCTGCATGAAACATGGGGTGAATTCGATGCTGTTAACTGTGTTGCTTTTTGGCGCCGGCGGATGTCCATCCATGGATGGAAGCGGTACCGAGCGCGAATTTGAGGCCAATCTGGACGGCGATCAAGAAACCCCACCGGTGACGACCGCGGCGACCGGCATGGGCACGTTTACCCTCAATGCCGAACAGACGGAACTCAGTTTCCGCATCTCCGCGTCCGGGCTAAGTGGGCCCATCGTCGGGGCCCACTTCCATTTGGGCCCGACGGGCGAGTCCGGCCCCGTGGTCAATGACATCACCGCGCAAGTCGTGGAGGACGACGCCGGTGTCACCCTGGAAGGCACCTGGGAAATTTCCGCGGCAGACCTGGACGACCTTTTGGACGAAAACCTTTACGTCAATCTCCACACCGAACAGAATCAAGGCGGCGAAATCCGCGGCCAGGTTGAGATTCCGGAATAGCTCTCGTCACTCGGTGAAAACCGGCCAAGACTACGTCACGGCGGGTGGTTCCTTCCTGGAAATCCACCCGACTGTTGTTTTGTGAACCGTGAGATTCCGTCCGTGTCCACCACCCTACTTTGGCTTCGCAACGACTTACGTCTCGCGGACAACCCCGCCCTTCATGAAGCCGTGAATCGCGGGTACCCGGTCATTCCGGTCTTTGTCTGGGCACCCGATGAAGTGGGTGAATGGGCGCCGGGCGCCGCGTCTCGATGGTGGCTCCATCATTCGCTGGCCGCACTGAAAGCGGATCTCGTCCGGCATGGTTCCAACCTGGTGATCCGCAAAGGAGCATCGTGGGGTGCCCTGAAAGCAATGATTGGTCAGACGAAAGCCACGGCGGTCTTCTGGAACCGGCGATACGAACCGGCCGCCGTCGCTCGTGACGCCAAGATCAAAGAAGAACTGCGGACCCTGGGCATCGAAGCCAAGTCGTTCAACGGCTCTCTGCTGTTCGAACCGTGGGAGATAGGCAACCAATCGGGCGAACCCTTTCGGGTCTTCACTCCTTTCTGGAAGGCCTGCCTGTCGGCACCGCCGCCCGGAGAACCGTTGCCCGCGCCGAACCAAATCCCCTCGCCGGCCGAATGGTGCTGCACGCTTGATCTGGCGAAATTGAATCTCTTGCCGACCGTCCATTGGACGTCCGGCATGGAAGCCGAGTGGACGCCGGGTGAGATCGGCGCCACCCGTCGCGTTTGCGAATTCGTTCGCGGCGCCATGAATTTCTATGGTCGCAACCGCGACCGACCGGACTTGGCCGGCACGTCGCGACTTTCCCCGCATATCCACTTCGGCGAGATGAGTCCGCGGCAGATCTGGCACGCGGCGTGCGAATGGATTGCAAACCAATCCATTCCGGATGCCGAAGCCTACCTGCGCGAGATCGGTTGGAGAGAGTTTGCACACCACCTCCTCTACTACTTCCCGCAAACGCCCGTCGAACCGATGAGGCCGGAGTTCTCCACCATGCCTTGGAGGCGCGACGAGGACGCACGGCTCTCCTGGCAACGCGGCCGCACCGGCTACCCCATCGTCGACGCCGGTATGCGCCAACTATGGACCACCGGGTGGATGCACAACCGCGTGAGAATGATCGTCGCATCTTTTCTCGTAAAGGACCTTCTGATTCCCTGGCAAGAAGGGGCGAAATGGTTTTGGGACACGCTGGTCGACGCGGACCTGGCGAACAACACGCTCGGCTGGCAATGGACGGCCGGTTGCGGGGCCGACGCCGCCCCGTACTTCCGCGTGTTCAATCCGATCCTGCAAGGCGTAAAATTCGATCCGCTCGGCGACTACGTTCGAAGATGGGTGCCGGAACTCGGGTCCATGCCGCCTGAGTGGATTCACAAACCGTGGGCCGCACCCGCGGGTGTTTTGAACGAGTCCGGTGTCTTGCTTGGCCGAACCTATCCGCATCCCATCGTAAACCACGACGAGGCCCGGAAACGCGCCCTTGCGGCCTTCGCGGAGATTCGCAAGGGCCGATGAATTCGCCGAGACTCGCGCTCTCGCCGGCTTTGAACGAAGTCCATGAATCAATCTGATTTTTCGGCGGGCTGGATCGAAGAAGCGGGGACCTGAGCATTGAGCGGATCCAATACCGTGCGGAGTCGCACACGGCGTTTCAACCGATAATGCCGCCGGAAAGGACCGAAATTCCCTTGAGGCGCATTTTGAGTTCGTCGGGGTTGGGGGCCACGGTGTACGCGGTTTTCACCGCGATCATCTCCGCTTCGACCAGCCGGCGAAGCGATTCCGTGAAGTCCATCATGCCGTCGTGATAGAACGCGCGAAGGGCTCCGCTGATTTCGTTGTCCCGGGCGTCGCCGATCATTTTGCGGATGGTGCTGTTGCAGATCATGATTTCGCAGGCCGGCACACGGGGAATATCGGCATGAAGACCGGGCAGCAGCTTCATGCAGACCACCGATTGCAAGTTGAAAACCAGCGAAGAACGAACCAGGGCTCGGCCCTCCTCGGGAAAGAGTTCGAGGATGCGCGAGATGGTTCCCGAAGCACTCGATGCGTGAATGGTTCCGAAGACCAGGTGCCCCGTTTCGGCCGCGGCGAGGGCGGCGCTGAAGGTCTCCTCGTCGCGGAGCTCGCCGATCAGAATCACGTCGGGGTCCTCACGCATCAAGTATTTGAGGGCCTCGGAGAAATTGGACACGTCGAGGCCGATCTCCCGCTGGTTCACGAAGGCCTTCTTGTCGTCGTAGAGAAACTCGATCGGGTCCTCGAGGGTCACGATGTGGCACGCGCGATGCTCGTTGATGTACTCGAGCATGGCCGCGATCGTCGTGCTCTTGCCGCTGCCGGTGATCCCCGCGAGCAGAATCAGCCCCTGGTGAATGTCGCAGAGCTTGGCCAGCGAAGGGGGCAGATGCAGCTGTTCGAAGTTGCGGATTTCCCGCGGGATCCGCCTCGCCGCCACCGAGGATTTTCCGCGCTGGCGGAACACGTTGATGCGGAAGCGGTCCCCCTCGGGAAGCTGATAGGCGAAGTCCAGCGATCCGATTTCCTGGTATCGCGTCACCTGCATCGGGTGCATGATCTCGAAGATCATGGCCTCGATCTGCTCGGTGGTCAGGGGTTCTCCGTCGATATTGCGGATCGAGCCTTTGAGGCGGAATTTGGCGGGGGTGTCGGCCTTGAAGTGCAGATCCGACGCCTCGTGTTTGCACATCGCCCGGAAGTATTTCGTGATCCGCGGAGCCCCGTTGACCGAAACCCGCCCCGAGGAGCTTTCTCTCAATGAGGCGGCTTCGCCCGAAGCGGAGGGAGACTGCGCGTCTGACACCGTGGTCCGTTCCCCGACAACCGGCACAGGCCGGCGAGTTCATTCCTGTTCATTCCGCCGCGCGGAGGCGTCCGCGTTCGCCGCTCGAAGGGACGCCGCCCCGGCCTGGCGCCCCTTCCGGAAGGTTTCGATCGATTCCCGATCGCAACGTTCCATTTTAGCCTGCGGATCGACAGATTCAAGCGGTCGATGACTAAAGGGCTCATTTCACCATGTTTCACGTGAAACATTGCAGAAGGCACGTAGCCCCGGCGCGAAGCGCCGCCGTGTTTCACGTGGAACAAGTTTGAAAACCGTCCTGCGTTGTTTCACGTGAAACAGACGTTCTTCGACCCACGGGCGGCCGCCACCGTGTCAACGGTCGCAATTCCGCTGCCCTCACCCCTACGCCCTCCCAAGGGGAGAGGGCGACGCGGATTCCGCATTCTTCATTCGCCATTCAGCATTCCTCACGGCACGCATCCACACGGGTCCGCACCCGCATAGGCATCGAGCACGCCGAGGATGTCGCCGAGTTCGATCACGCCGTCGCCCACGCAATCCGGGGCGATGTCGCCGTCGGGACAGGACGCGAAGTTCGTGTAGCCGTCGAGCGAACAGAGAATGTCATCCAGCAGCACCGCGATCCCCGGACCCGTGCAAGCCGAGTCTCCGTACGATGTTGCGATAAACGTGCACGAGCCGCCCACGCACGAGCAACAGGTACATACGTTTAGGTCCGGGTTCCCGCAGGTTTGAAGGCGATACTTCACCTCCCCGGCGAGACAATTCGATCTGCCGCACATCTCACGCGTCGGCCTCCCCGAAGGCGACCTTGGTTGATCTGACGTTGTCGCCCGGTGGTCGGGTTGGATGCGTGTCGCCGCCGTTACCGCCGAAACCCGGCTGGGTTGGTTGGCGCATACCGCCGCGTGTCGGGACTTGTCGGCGGGTTTCGTATGTTCAATACCGCCGGAGGCTGCGGGAATACCCTCAAAGGGAGAACTCCGCGCCCACAGCGTGTGGGAGCCGAGTGCCACCAGCGCCGAATCTCGGCGACCACTGAGGAGCGAAACGATGTTGCGAAAGCGAATGATTGTGGGTCTGTCTTTGCTGTTGACGGGGCCGGTTCACGCGGAGGATCCGGCCGGCAGCGCGGGGTCGCCGAGTGTGCCGCAAGAACTCGTCGGTCTTCGAGAGCGGTGGGAGTCGGCCATGAAGGACCTGGATGTGCCCGGCCTGGCCGTGGTGGTGGTGCGAGGCGGCAAGGTCATCTACACCGAGACGCTCGGTGAACGCGATCCGGAAAAGCACCTGCCCGTCACGCCGGACACCATTTTCTACATTGCCTCGTGTACCAAGTCGTTCATGGCCATGGCCGTCATGTCTCTGGTTGAAGAGGGAAAAATCGAACTCGACGCGCCAGTAAAAAAATACTTTCCCAAGTTTCAGGTTGCCGATTCGGCGGTTACGGAAACGCTCACAGTTCGCGATCTGTTGTCGCACGCCAAAGGATTGGATAGCGGCCCCATTGTATCGCTCGACGCATTCACCGGTGAGATCACGGAGGAGCGATTCTACCGCTGGCTCAGAGAGGCCAAGGCCACAGGCGCATTCAACTACACCAATCTTCATTACACCCTTCTGGGACGGATCGTCGAGGTCGTGTCCGGCAAGTCGTGGAAAGACTACCTCGATGACAGAATACTCAAGCCGGCGGGAATGACACGCACCACCGCCTACGCCGGGCGGATGTACGGCGATGCGGACGCGGCCATTCCCTGCGATCTCGAGAAAGGCAATCTTGTCGCGGCCCGAGTTCGAAAAACCGATCGCACCATGCACGCCGCGGGCGGAATGGGCGCCAGCATCCATGACCTGGGGCGCTGGTTGCGGCTCAACATGGGCAAGGGGACCATCGACGGTCGAAGAATCCTTTCCGAATCGAGTATGCTGGAAATACAACGCACTCAAGCGCGGGCCACGGCTCCGGCCACGCGCGGATCCCGAACCCGAGACGGGTACGGATTCGGTTGGAGCACCGGCACATACGGCGGCAAGAACATGCTCGAGCACGGAGGAGGGTACGTCGGGGCCGGCGCATTGGTCGCGTTTCTCCCGGACGAAGGAATCGGCGTAGCCGCCGTGGCTAACACCAACCGCCCGATCACCGAAATCGCGATATTCGACGTTTGCGACCGCCTGCTTGGACTTTCGCGGGCCGACGAATTACCGAGACTGAAGCAGTTCGCCGCGGAACGCCGTCAGCGGCAAAGCAATCGAGAGCGACTGTTTGAGAAAAGACCGGTGACTTCGGAAGGTCTATCAATCTCGATCGATCGGTACGCCGCATCGTACGACAATCCCGATTGGGGTACGTACGTGATTGAAAACCGCGACGGGCGGCTGTTCGCGCACTGGGGCGATCTCTCCCTCCGACTGCGATCCACGGACAAAGACACCTTCGAGGCCGATTCGGGCAGCGGGGACCCGGACAAGTGCCGTTTCGAAGTGAAAGGCGACCGCGTCGAAGCCGTCGTGATCATCGTCGATGAAGAGCAGAAACTCGAAGCGCGCTTCACTCGGAAGTAACGGCGAAAAACGGGAGTCGTCGGGCGATTTCAAGTAAGCGGACATGGCATACTTCCGGCGGATGTGCAAGAATCCCGTGAGGAGAACCCAAGGTTGCCCGATTTTTCCAACCAGCGCTGTGGGTTCCGACAGCTCCACGAGAACGGCTGTTTCGTCATACCCAATCCGTGGGACATCGGGACCGCCCGTTATCTGGAAACGCTAGGCTTTCGGGCGCTGGCCACAACCAGTGCCGGATTCGCCTTTACTCGCGGACTTCCCGACTCGGCGAGCGCTCTCTCGCGTGACCTGGTGCTTCATCACATTGCCGAAATCGTTTCCGCCACGGAACTCCCCGTGAATGCCGATTTTCAAGCGGGGTATGCCGCATCGTCTGAAGGCGTCGCGGAGAGCGTTCGGCTTTGCATCCAAGCCGGCGTCGCGGGTCTCTCCATCGAAGATTCCACGGGTGACGCCGATGGTCCCCTCTACGAAGTATCTCACGCGGTCGAGCGCTTGAGAGCCGCCCGCGCCGCCATCGACTCGTCATGTAGCGGCGTGCTTCTCACCGCCCGTGCGGAATGCTTCCTGGTCGATCATCCCGACCCGCTCCGGGAGTCCATTCGCCGGTTGCAGGCCTACGCGGAAGCCGGGGCGGATGTTCTGTACGCACCCGGCCCAACACGGCGAGAGGACATCCGTGCCATCGTGTCCGCGGCCGGCCCGAAGCCCGTCAACGTGCTAATAAGCTCGAGCACCGGGCTGCGTGTTTCCGACCTGGCGGAGCTCGGAGTACGCCGTATCAGCGTCGGTTCCGCTCTTGCCCGGGCCGCGTGGAGCGGGTTCTTGCGCGCCGCGAGCGAGATTGCCAAGGAAGGTAGCTTTGCAGGTTTGGAGGGTGCGGTCCCCTTCGCTGAACTGAACTCGGTTTTTCAACAGGATTCAGTTCGTCGGTGATTCGTCGACGACGGTCGAGGTCCTCTGCGCTCGCCCGCAATACGGCGAATCCGCGATCAGTGGCTCGAGTTCGGTGTGCCGCGAAAGACGAAGCTCAAGTGGAACGAGCCGGTTGTGCCTTGCCTGATGGGAAGGAATCGGCAAATCCTGCCGCAGAGCGCCCGATAACTTCACTTGTGTATCGCCACCGCCGATAAACCCGCGTTGCCAAGGCCAAGAGACGCAAATTGTGGACAAACGCGTGAGATGAACGCGGAGACTCCGTGAATGGCGTTGGGCCGACCAGGGACTCATCATGTATGAAAAAACTTTCGGGCTACGTGTTCGCCCTTTCGAGGATCCCACCGACCCCGCGCTGTTTTACTCCACTCCTGAATCAGAGGAGATCCTCGCCGCCCTCGAATACGAGTGCTTTCATGGCAAAGGAATCCAATCGCTGGTGGGAGAGGCGGGCACCGGAAAGACTCTCATCATTCGCCATTTCCTCCTGCGGCTTGCAGCGACGGATGAGGCGATTTATTGGGCTTGCCCGCGTGGCGCCGACGTTTCGTTGTTCAGGGAAATCTGCAACGGATTCGGAATCGCCGTTTCGGCGCATCACGATTCCGCAAAGGCTCTGGAACGACTACGCAAGCACCTGTGCCGCGGCCCGTCCGATTCCAAAAATCGCCGGCCGGTCGTCATCATTGATCAGGCGGAAAACCTGAGCCCGACGTCGGTCCGTGAGCTGGCCGACCTGGCGGGGCTTGCCTCCGGACGTGAACGCACCTTTTCCCTGGTCCTGGTGGGCCAACCACAATTTCGTGAACTGATTTCCGGCCCGGATTTCTCCGCGCTGCGGCAAGCGCTATTCGGTGAGCGCCGGCTTGATCCGTTATCGGAACGAAAATCCGATGACTACATTCGACATCGATTGATTCATGCAGGCGCCGTTCGATCGGACATCTTCGACTCCGCCGCGATTTCAATCATACACCAGGCCTCCGGGGGCAACCCGCGAATGATCAATGGGATTTGCAACGCAGCGCTGATCGCATCGTTCGGCGGCGGGGAATCGCACGTGACGGCTCACACAGTTCAGAGTGTCTTGTCAGGCGAAGAGGCTTCCGCATCCAACCCTGACGTCTCGCCGACGTCTCCTATGGCCCAGGCCGCTTCCGGCACGTCCCCAGGCATGAGGCCGCGGCACCCCAGGCTCGAAGGCGAGGAGTCGAGCGTCTCGCCACCGCCCGCACCCTCTGGCTACTCAGGTCCGGGGGAATTTTTCGCTACAAAGTCTCGACCGCGCCATGACGTGGAACCCGCTGTTCCCTTCGGCGTAGGCGATTTCTCACAGGGCGTGCTCCATCCGTCGACCCGGGGAACTGGGCCCATGGATTCCCTTTTGGGTTCCGGCGAGCGACTCCTTCAAAAACTCGAACAAGCCCTGGTGCGGGCCGACCGATTCAGCTCCACCTTCGAGACGGTGGTCGAGAGATATCATCGGCTCGACGCCCAGACACGCGAGCGCTTGCAGGGGACGGATTCCATCGCGACTCGACTCAACGACTTGCTGGGGCGGTCGAGCGACGAGATACGCAGATTCGAAACCCGCGGCGAGCAGGTGTCGGCCGAACTGGATCGCCGCGCCCGTGCCATGGAAGAACGCTTTGAGGCCGCGGCACGTGACATTCAGGATCAAACGGCGGCCGCAAACAGCTCCTGCGAGAGATCGGAACGGATCGCGGCACGCGCGGACGCGGCGGTCACGGCCCTCGAGTCGCGACTGGACGCGGCGACGCGTGGGACCGCGCTGCTTGCTTCGGAAACCGGAGCGGCCGATTCTTTGGCCAAAGAGTTCTCAAAAATCCGTCAGGACATCCCGTCGCTTTTGAAGGAACTCCGTGAACAGGTCTCGGCTGCCGAGGTTGGGGTGAAGTCCGCCGCCCGGCAAACCGCCGAGCGAGTCGACGAAACTCGACGAGAGCTGGACCAAGCCCTTGAGAAGTGTCGCGACGCAGCCCAGGTTCTTGGAGTGGGCATGGACGGCCGCATCCAGAGTGCATCCAAGAAACTCGAAGGACTCGAAACAGGGCTCGTCGCGATCGAAACACGACATTCCGAACACTGCTCCGCGATGGATCGGGAACGGGCGCGGGCCGCAAATGTGGCGACCGAACGTTCTTCGCGGATGGAACGGATTTCCGAACGAGCCGCCACGATCTCCTCCTCGCTCGAGGCCAGGCTTGAGGCCACAACCCGCGCCACGGCCCTGCTCGGCTCGGAGTTGAGTGCCGCCGATTCCTTGGTCAAGGAATTTGCAACGCTGCGCCAAACCGTCCCGCCCCTGTTGCATGAACTCCGTGAACAAGTCGCGGTATCGCAAATGGGAATGAAGACGGTTGCGCAACAAACCGCCGAACGAGTCGACGAAACTCGACGGAACCTGGAACGGTACCTGGAGAACCATCGTGCCACCGCGGAGTCCTTGGAGGCGAATTTGGACAACCGTATTCACGACGCTTCTAAGAAAGTAGAAAGTCTGGAAACGGAGCTGGTTGCCGTGGAATCACGGCGCACCAGCCTCTGCGCTGCATTGAATGACGAACAGGATCGTGCCGCCAACCTGACCACTGAAGTTTCTTTGGTGGCGGATCGGTTGATGCGCATGCAGGGTGAACCGGAAAAGGTATCCGCGCGCCTGGCGGATGCGAATCTTGTTCTGTCGGACCTGGAAACCCGTGCCGCGGAACTTGATGACCAGTTCGACAAGAAGGGCACACGCCTGGACACGATTGAATCCCGATTGGAAGAGTCCGCCTTGGCTCTGGCCGCCGCCGAGCGATCCGCCGAACAACTGGAGGCAAAAAAACCGGAATACGATCGTATTCTGACGGACCTGGCCGCGTGCCGGCAGGAGGCGGCGGCGGTTTGTGGGTCGCTGACGAACCAGGTTGGAAACGCGAAAGTCATCGAGGCTGAAGCACGCAGCGCCCTGGCATTGGTTCAGGAAAAAACAGGCGGCATGGTCACGCAGATTCAGGTGGCAGAGACAACCTCGCGGGGTCTGCGGGAGACGGCCCTGACTGCGCAAACCCGCATCGAAACATGCCTCGGCAAGACCCGCGATATGGAAACCGCGATGCACGCTCTTTTCGAGCAAATGCGCGCTTGCGATTCCAATTCTTCCGCACGCATCGACGCGTTGACCGAACTATTGGAGAAAACTGCGCGGCAGAGGGAAGAAGCCCTTCAGGCTGAAGAAGCGCTGCAAGCCGAAACGCATCGCTGCGAATCCCTGCGCGAGACTCTTTCCAATGCGGTGATGGAAGCCCAGGAGAAGGCGCAGCACATCGTGGCGGAAACCACGGCGGGGTTGGATCGCGCCGACCAATCGGGCCGGGACACCATGATCGCCCTGCGCGAGATGGTCGAGAAAATCGAGACCCAACAGCAAGAAACCAGGCTTCTGTTGAGCGCCGCGGATGAATCATCCAAGTTGAACTCGGAACGAATCGGATCGCTCATCGCGGATGGCGCGGCTCTGCACCAAAAGATGGAAGTGCTCTTCGCCAAAGTCGAACAGGTTTTCATGGAGGTCCGGCAGGCGGAATCGCAGATCTCGGAAACTTCCACGCGGGCCGCAACCGAGTGCACGAAACTGGAGCAAGCCGCCAAGGACGCCGATCTTCGAGCCCGTGCGGTGGCCGAGCTTTGTCACCAGGCGGCGCGGCTCTCCGAAGGCATGTCCGCTATTCCCGAGGTTCTCGACAAAGCGGCCGAACTTGAGAAGCGGCTCCTGTCCGGTTCCACCGGGGTGGCCATGCTGCTCGATGATCTTCGCGTCGCGACGGAGACCCTGCCCTCGAATGTGGAAGCCGCACGCGCGATGTGCAATCGGTCCGCGGAGTTGATGGAGGAACAAAGCCGGCTTCAACTTGCCGCAAGCCGGATCGCGACCCAATACCGCTGGGCCGAAAAGGGCGCTCAGCTTCTTCATGAGTTCAACAGCCGAACGGATCAGATCACCGAGCGGCTGAAAGGTCTCCAAGATGAAATGAACGGCGTGGAGGAGCTCGTGAATCGCGTGGCGCGGACCGACATGGTGAAGCTCCTGGCCAACGCGAAAGTCCAGGGCGCTCAATTGACCCGGGTCTGCTCGGTGATTCGTAAGTTGACGGCTTCCCTTTCTCAACAGGGACTCGACGCCCACGGACGGGTCGAGGAATTGCGCCGAGTCGGACACACCACCCAGGCGGAACTTGGCCGGCTCGTCTCCGAAACGCAATCCGCGGCCTGCACGCTGAGCACCTGGGTGGAAGAGGGCTTGCGTGTTCAATCGCGGCTGGAGCGGACCCTTGGCGAAAGCCCGCCGCTTGCGGCCACGCACTCATCGACGTCCCTCCGCCGCGTCGCGCAAACGGCGAATCGGCTCCAACGTCTTAACGCTCCCCCGGCGTCCGCTACCGATCAGCGCGGGGACGCCTTCCCCCATACTTCGCGTTCCATTCGGGCCGAACGCCAATCGATGAATACGATGAGCCCCGATGAAATCGCCCGCATGATCGAGGAAGCCAGAATGGCCGCGGACGCACCCGCCACCTGATCGAGCCGTTTCCATCGCCGTCGCAGTCATCCTCGGCCACGGGTCCACCGGATCCCATTCGCCAATAGGATTCAAAAAAACGGCCTCCGTATTTTTACCGGTCCGGGTAGAATCGGAATCGAGCCATGACCCTGGTCCCTATTGCCGGACGACTCCGCGGAGAACTTCGCACGCTCCGTTTCGGCACGCCCGTCACCCATGTTTACGATCCGCTCGATTACGCATGGTCCCCCCACGAGCTCTATCTTCGTCGATTCGGAGCGGCCCCGCGGGAAATCGTGCTTCTGGGGATGAATCCCGGCCCCTGGGGAATGATGCAAACCGGCGTACCCTTCGGAACGGTCAGCATAGTTCGCGACTGGCTGGGAATCGAAGCGAAGGTCAACCGGCCGACGCACGAGCATCCGGCGCGACCCATACACGGATTCGGTTGTCGCCGAGAGGAGGTCAGCGGTCTGCGGTTGTGGGGTTGGGCGGGCGAACAATTCGGCACCGCCGATCGATTCTTCGAACGGTTCTTTGTGGCCAATTACTGTCCGCTGGGCTTTCTCGAAGCCTCGGGCCGGAATCGAACGCCGAACAAATTGCCCGCGCAGGAACGTCTCCCGCTTTTTGCGCTTTGCGACCGAGCGCTGAAGGAAACGGTTGCGTACTTGAAACCTCGATGGCTCATCGGCGTGGGACGATTCGCGGAATCGCGGGCCAAGGAGGTGGCACTGAACATGGGCGTGACCATCGGGCACATCCCGCACCCCAGCCCGGCCAGCCCGGAGGCAAACTCCGGGTGGGCCGCTCAATGTACTCGCCGCCTGAAAGCCCTCGGCATTCAGTTCCCGTTCGACAAAAAGCCGGCGAAGGCGCTTGCGCGTCGAACCGGACTTGTGTTACAAAAGCCGCATGGCGGTCCCTAGCCCAGTTTCCGAGTCGCGTTCCTTCTTGCGACGGGCTTCGCGCCGTTGGGTCATGGTCGCCGGGGTTCTCGTCGTCGGGGGAGCGTTCCTGCGTCTGGCTTTCGCCGTCCGCGCGGGGGTGGGTTACGACGAAGTGTTCGTGATCGGCCTGGGCTTGGATGAATTGCAAGGTCCCATGGCACGATGGCTGTTGGAGACCCCGCTCCGCAGAAGCGACGCCGTGACGCCGTTGTGGTGGTGGGTTCAGGCGATCCCCGCGCTCGTCCTCGGATTTCCGACGCAATGGGGAATTCGGACGATACCCATTGTTTTTGGTCTGGCGTCCCTCCTGCTCACTTGCCGATTAGCACCTCGGTCGATCGGGAAGGGGCCCGCTCTGCTTCTGCTGGCATTCGTGTCGTTCTCGGACATCGGTTCGTTCGTCTCGGCGCGCGGTGAATTTGCCGAACCCATGCTCTTGTTCGTGTCTCTCTGGGCTGTTCTTCTGGTGGGAAATTCGCAACGATTCATGCTCAAGGGTTTCTTATGGTTCATCCTCCTTTTCACCCACGTAGGCAAAGGCGCATTGATCGTAAGCGGACTGATTTGCGCAGAGCTGGTTTTCGCGGTGATCCATCGACGACAATCCGCCGAGCTCCCGGGCAAACGGAGCCGCGGAACCTCTTTCGGCGCGGGCATCGTCTCAACGTTGATTGCCGTCGTTCCGACGCTCGCCTGGCTCCTACTGGTTAACGGGCTCGCGTTCCAGGAGGGACCGATCCTCACCGACACGGGACCGCGCGCGAGCGTCTGGGCAGCCATCGCCGCAATCACGGCCGGCTACAGCACGACGAAGGAGCACATGATCGCTTCTTCCTGGGACACGGCACAACTCTATCTGGACGGCGCAATCTGGCCAGTTTCCACGATCCTCGCGGTCCCTATGGCCGTGGGGATGGTCGCCGCGCTGCGCCGCGCGATTCGGGCAGGCGGAAACGGTTGCCGCAACGCGCTTGTGCTCAGTCTGGTCCCCTGGTTTCTCGGTGCCTCGATCCTGGTGATTGGGCGCGGGATGGTCGGCGGGCGGTTCCATCTGCTTTACTTGCCGGCCGCCTGGGCGATGGCATCGATCGGGCTTGGGTCGATGCGCCGAGCCAGGGCGAGTGCGCTGATTCTCAGTGCGATCCTTTGGTCCGTGCACCTGGGGGTTGCGTTTTCCTGGTCGAGCTGGTCCGGGCGGCATGCGGCCCTTTCGCCGGCGTCGATCCTTGTTCCCGCAACGTTGTGGATCGTCTTGGGATTCGTCACGATGCCCATCCTTTTTGCGAGGTTTCCGCGACGTACTCATCGGGCCGCCTGTTTCGCACTGGTCGTTGCCGCGGCGGGGGTCAACTCGTTTTACGGCCCCATGCGCTGGTTGCCCGCGGCGCGTTTCGAACCGATGGCCGAACGCGTGCCACCCGGCGGCACCTCGCTACTGTTTGAGATCGATGCGGCTCGGTCGGAAATGGCGGCGTATCCGGCGGCGCACGGCCGCACCCTGCACATCGACCTGGCCAATTACTTCCTGACCAAGCCCGACAGCACTCCGCAGGACGCTCAAAAGGCCACACGCTACGCCCAACTGGCGACCGTGTACGATCGCGACGCGGCGCGGGCATGGGTGTACCTGGGGTTGGCGTACCGGAAACTCGGACGTCCCGTCGAGGAGATTCGCGACGCATGGCAACGCAGTTACGCGCTACGGCCGGACCCTCGCGTGGCCGAGTGGCTGGCCCAATTGCCGTAGGATTCATTCACGTTGAATGGCCATGCTTTATGGCTTAGAATTCGTCGGATACGACCCCTCGAACCCCGTTGACCGCCGCGGATTTTGAAAGCGTCAGCCACTCCCTTGGAACGGCGGATTTGCTGCGCGGAGAGGTGGTGCGATTGTCTCCCGCGGGGTTTCAACATAGCGAGATCGTAGCCAGAGTCGCCTCGCTATTATGGGAGTGGACTCGGAAAACACGTCTAGAACGCGTTCTTGCAGGTGAAGCCGGATCGGTCGTCCAAACGAACCCGGACACCGTTCGCGGAGCGGACGTGGCATACATTTCTTAGGAGCGCGTTCCCAAAGACCAGGAACCCAGGGGTTTCTTCTCCGCGCCGCCGGAACTCGTCGTCGAACTCGTTGGGGCCGAAAAGGTATGCCGATTCCCGACACAAACCGCCGCCCCCAAAAACCGAAGAAAACTCGGATAAGCCGTTTCCGCTGGCCCGGCATTGATTCTCCGTTTACTCTCGCAAAATGTTCGATGGCAACGGCAACCTACAGGCCGGTTTTCACGATTGGACCGTTGAAGAAGCCCGAAAACGGCTCGTAAACACCTTTCCAGAAAGCCGAACCCGCGAGCGAATCTGGTCGGGTTACGTGAGGCTTTGTCGTGAACTTGTGGTTATAATAGAGGAGTGCGAGCATTGGCTCAACGGGAGCTTCGTCACGGCCAAGGTGGACCCTGGCGATCTCGACCTCCTGGTCGTTGTCGACAAGGAGAAGACGGACGCGCTTGCGGGCGAGGCCGGGGAAGCGTTTGACGCCCTGGTTAATGCCAAGACGACACAGGGCACGCACTTGTGCGACTCGTATCCCTTGTTCCGGTTGGCGGCGGGCCTACGGGGCTACGAAGAGTATGTTATCCAGCGCGCATACTGGAGGGGACAGTTTGGATTCGACCGCAACGAAAGGCCCAAAGGAATCGTTCGTGTGCAATGGTCTGGACGCTCAAATCCAAGGTGAGTAAATGATAAGAAACGCGCATGATCAGAACCCTACGGATGAAGCAACGCAGGAGCGGTCCCTGTGGAGACGATTGAACGAGACGGATGAGATGGTCCGCCTCGCAGAGCGATTGTGCCAGAATGATCCCAACAGTTTCGCGTACCAGTTGCAACTTCGTGGACTCCAAGCTCATCGGGCGTCCCTCTGGGAGGAACTATGCCGGTTTCGCAATGGCGAGGGAGTAGGCAACCAACCAATGTCATGAGGAAGTCACTCTTGTGAGAATTGGATTCAACTCGCTGACGGTCCCTGCACGGACACGGCCTGTCGAAATGCGCGACACGCGCTCGAGCGATGGGTCGAACCCATTCAAGTTCCGGACGCGAACTAAACCAGCACAAGTTCACGCGGCGCGGAGACAGACTGCCTTTTTGCTTTCCGTGGCACCGGACTTGGCACGGGCCCGTTTCGGGAGCCGTTCCGCGATCCATTTGCCGATCTTGCTTTTGCCGTTTTTGTCCTGGACGCCTTAACCCGTTTGGCCAACCGCCGCGATCCAGGGGTACCAAGAGCAATCGCCGATTGCGCAGCCGCCAATCGTGCCACCGGAACCCGCGGCGGGCTGCATGAAACGTAATCCAATCCGACCTTGTCGAAAAAGCGGATGGATACGGGATCTCCGCCGTGTTCGCCGCAAACGCCGAGCTTGAGGCCGGGGCGCCCATGCCGGCCCATCTCCACGGCCATCCGCACCATCAAGCCAACGCCGCCCTCGTCAATGGTCTGGAATGGGTCGGCGGGAAAGACCGCGGCTTTCTTTTCGTCCACGTAATCGGGCAGAAAGCGGCCGGAGTCGTCGCGAGAGAGTCCCAGGGCCAGTTGGGTAAGATCGTTCGTACCGAAGCTGAAAAACTCGGACACCTCGGCCATTTTGTCAGCCAGGAGAGCGGCACGCGGAGTCTCGATCATCGTGCCCACGAGGTACTTCACCTTGGCCTTCTGCTCCCGCAAAACTTTCTCAGCCACTTCGCGAGATTGAGTCACCAGGATGTTCAACTCCTTCGCGTCAATCGACAGCGGAATCATGATTTCAGGAAGCACCTTGACACCGCGTTTTGAGCAATGGACCGCGGCCTCGATGATCGCCCGGACTTGCATTTCCAGAATCTCCGGAAAAGTGATGCACAGCCGGCAGCCGCGATGACCCAGCATAGGGTTCTGTTCGTGCATCCCGTTCACCCGGCGGCGAACTTCCTCCATGGAGATCATCTTCTCCTCGAGGATTCGCCTGCGGTCGTACTCCCATCCGCCGAGTCGGGCGAGCTCCTCCCGATAAGGCTGATTGAGCGCGTCGGTCACGGCACGAAGCCCATCGACGTTTCCTTCCTGCGGCAGGAACTCGTGCAAGGGTGGGTCGATCAACCGGACGGTCACGGGCTTGCCGTCCATGGCCGCGAAGATGCCCTCGAAATCCTCTCGCTGGTAAGGCAGTAGCTTGTCCAAGGCCGCACGGCGGGCATCCACGTTGTCGGCGAGGATCATCTGCCGCATGGCGATGAGGCGCTTGGCCTGGGACGGATCAAAGAACATATGTTCGGTGCGGCAAAGACCGATTCCTTCCGCGCCCAGTTCGACGGCGCGGGCGGCGTCCTGCGGCGTATCCGCATTGGCCCGAACTTGCAGACGGCGGCGCTCGTCACACCAGTCCATCAGCGTTTCGAATTCCGGCGGGGATGTCGGGCGCACCAGGCGAAGGCGGCCTTCATACACCGTGCCCGATCCACCGTCGATGGTGATGAATTCGCCGGGCCGAATCGCCCGGCCGTTGATCGACGCACGTTGCTGTGCCTCGTTCACGTCGAGCTCGGAACAGCCGACGATGCAGCACTTGCCCCAACCGCGGGCCACCACGGCGGCGTGCGACGTTCGCCCACCCGTGGCGGTCAGAATGCCGGCGGCGACGTACATGCCTCCCACGTCTTCCGGCGACGTCTCATTGCGGATCAGGATAACCGGCGTTCCACCCGCGGCGCGAGCCTCGGCCTCTTTGGCGGAAAAAACTGCCATTCCGCACGCCGCTCCAGGGACCGCTCCGATTCCTTCCCCGATCCGATGCGACTGCAACTGGGTCGGTGAGAGTTCCGGGTCAATGACCGGGTAGAAAAGCCGCTCCACGTCGGCCGGAGAGATCCGCCCAATGGCTTCCTCGCGGGAAAGCAGCGGTTTCGCGGCCGCGGCCGCGATCTTTTTCGGCAGCAGTTTTTTCTGCGCGAATCGTCGTGCTTGAGCCGCGGTAAGCATCCCCTTGGTGGCGTGATCCACCGCGATCTTGAACGCCGCACCGGGAGAGCGCTTGCCGACGCGAGTCTGCAACATGTAGAGCTTGCCGCGCTCCACCGTGAACTCCAGATCCTGCATGTCGCGGTAATGGGTTTCCAGAAGGAATCGAACGGCCTCCAACTGGTGGTACACCTCGGGCATGAGCGGTTTCAGTTCGGAAATGCGCAGCGGCGTGCGGATGCCCGCGACCACGTCTTCCCCCTGGGCGTTGATCAGAACATCGCCGTACAAAACATTTTCGCCCGTGCTCGGATCGCGGGTAAAGCAGACGCCGGTGCCGCTGTCTTCACCCATGTTGCCGAAAACCATTTGGCAAATGTTGACCGCCGTCCCCGCCAGGCCGCTGATATTCTCCACTCGCCGATAGGTCACGGCCTTTTCGGCCATCCAACTGTGAAAAACCGCGTCGATGGCCCCTTTGAGCTGCGTGATCGGTTCCTGCGGAAACGGTTCGTTGGTTTGCGTTTGGTAGATTTGCTTGAAGTCGATGACCAGACGCTCCAACTCTTCGGCGTTGACGTCGGTGTCGGCGATCATTTCCTGGCCATAGCGGCCCAGTCGCGGTCGGGTCCATTGATTTTTCAGTTCGTCAAACGCCTCGTCGAACAACCGTCGATCGATTTTCTTGGCTGTAGCGCCGTACATCATGATCAAGCGGCGGTAGGCATCGAAAGCGAAGCGCGTGTCACCCGAGGCCTTGGCCAAACCGAGAACGCTTTCGTCATTGAGGCCGAGATTTAGGATCGTCTCCATCATCCCCGGCATCGAGCGGGCCGCGCCGGAACGGACGGAAACGAGCAACGGATCTTTGGGAGACCCAAACTTCTTGCGGCAGGTTTTTTCCAGCCGGGCCATGTGGCGGCGCAATTCCGCCTCCAGCCCGCTTGGCCATTTCCCGTCGCGCTCGTGAAAGGCCTTACACGCTTCGGTGGTAATGGTGAACCCGGCGGGCACGGGCAGCCCGATACGGGTCATTTCCGCAAGGCCGGCTCCCTTGCCGCCAAGCAACTCTTTTTGATCCACGCGCCCGTCGGCCTTGCCGTTTCCGAAAAAGTAGATCCATCTACGACCCGTTGCCATGTTGATTTCCTCGCTTCGACGATCCTTAGTCGTTTGTATCGGCGGATCCCGATACCCGGGATTCACTGTCACTGCGGAAAACGTGTTGAATCATATCGTCCCGCCAGGGAATAGCAACGATCAACTTCTTTCGAAGGAGGGGTATCAATCCCAAGCGGGAAGGAATTCAGAGGGGCCTTGAGGAAGCCCCGACCCAACGAGCGGATTCCCTTAAATTCCACTAATAATCTGTGAATTCTTCGCTCCGTTGGTCTTGCAGGTTTTGGGCCAAAGGGTAGAATGGAATTCGACTCACGCCCATGGTGACGTGGCCGGGGATGGTATCCAGGCCCAGGCAAGAGTGCTACCCCCATGCAAAGCATACCGATTGCAACGTTGTTCGGAATTTCCAGTTTCGCAATGTTAGCCGCCTCCGGGCGGGCGGTGATCACCATGTCGCTGGAGCTGCTGCCCGGAACGGAGGTCATCGGGGGGCGGGTCATCACTCTGGAAGTGTTCATCCATAGCACAACCCAGCTCCTGGTCCGTGGAGCGAAGGCCGACCTGCCCCGCGAGTGGACGCCGCAGGCAGGGGCGACGGGTTCGATTACGTCGCTGGCTCCAAACCCGGTCTTTATCAGCAATGCCAGCAACCCGCTGAGCGGCAGCATTCCCTGGATTTTTGCACCGCAAGGGACGTGTACGGGCGGACCCAATGCGGGCAATTTCTGTATGACGAGCAACGACTGCGCGAATTCAGATTGCGATACATCAGCCCATAACGGCGGCCTGAGGCCCATCGCCCAAGTGGCCTGCCGTTTCAGCGGAAGTCCGAATGCCGGTGAAGAGTCATACGTCTTCCCAGCCAATGCCAAACGATATCTCGGAACGATCCGCTACCAGGTTTCGGAGTGCGCCACGGGCGATTTCACGATCGACTACGAAGTGTACACGCTTCCAGATTGCTTTAACACGGATTTGACCCGAATCGTCAACGACGACAACTCCTGCTTGAGCTTCACAGCGGTGCTCCCGACGCTCACCGCTGGATCGCCAATCCTTTACGCGGATTTCGAACTTCCCTTCGGTGTGGTCAGCTTGCACGAATTGCTGTGCATTCTAGCCGGCTACATCAGTTTTAGCGATTGTCCGCAGGGTGACATCTCTCCGTGCGGCGGGGGCGACGGAACCATCGAGCTCGGCGATGTTTTGGCCGTTGTCGCAGCCTATGGCGGGGACTACTTCTGCCCGCCTCCGTGTCAGCCCTAACGGGTAGACGCTTTCCGGGCTATTCCATTTCTCCGTCCGCGATCGGCGAGGACGGCATGGGCGGCTTGTTCGGTTTCGTAGGCTTGACTATGCTCTCTGCCTGCGTCGCGAACGGAAACTCGCGATCAGGAGAGCGGCCAACGTGCCACGAAAACCCATCAAGATCAAGCCCAAGGTCGAGTATCTCTCGATCCTCGACCCCCAAGGCACTGTCGACAAGACACTCGATCCGAATCTCAACGCGGACCGATCCATCTATCTTTACCGCCTGATGCTCTCCGCCCGGCGGCTCGACGAGCGCTGCATCAACATGCAACGACAGGGGCGAATCGGCACGTACGGACCTTGCCGCGGACAGGAAGCGGCACATTGCGCGGCCACAATCGTCATGGAACCCGAGGATTGGGTCGTCCACGCCTTTCGCGAGCCGGGTTCTTTCATTCATCGCGGCTGGCCCATGGAGCGCATCCTGCAATTCTGGGGCGGCTACGAAGAGGGCTGCTCCCCGCCCGAGGGCGTGCGCGATCTGCCGATCTGCGTGCCGATTGCCTCGCAAATGCCCCACGCGATGGGACTTGCATGGGCGATGAAGATCCGTGGGGACCGCCACGCCGTACTTTGCTACGCCGGCGACGGGGCCACCAGCGAAGGCGACTTTCATGAATCTCTCAATTTCGCGGGGGTCTATCATCTGCCGGTGGTTTTCCTGATTCAGAACAACCATTGGGCGATCTCTGTTCCCAGAGAAAAGCAAACGGCCTCGGAAACCCTTGCTCAGAAGGCTTTGGCGTACGGGTTCGACGGCATCCAGGTCGACGGCAACGACGCCCTGGCGGTCTACGTGGCCACTTCGGAAGCCGTCGCCAAGGCCAAGAAGGACGGCGGCCCGACTCTCATCGAGGCCGTCACGTATCGGCTCAGCGTCCACACCACCGCGGATGATCCGACGAAGTACCGCAAGCAAGAGGACGTGGAGAAGTGGGAGAAGCAGGACCCCATTCCTCGATTTCAGAAGTATCTGCTTCAGCGGGGCATACTGAACCCGAAGCTGATCGAAGAGATTGAGGCCGACGTCCTGGCCAAGGTCGCGGACGCCGTTCAACGGTTTGAGGCCGGCCGCGAGGTGAGCCCCTTGGATTCGTTTGACTATCTCTACGCCGAACCGGCCGCGGAGTTGATAGAACAAAGAGCGGAATTCACCGAGTCGGTAAGTAGAGAGGGATTGAGCAAAGGGTATTGACGGTTCGGCCTACCTTTGTCATGGGGTGCCCAAAACCAGCCACCTCGGGTCGCCGAATCCGCGACACTTCGATGGTGACCGTTCACGGGCATCTCGCCACGGACAATCTCCGTCCGCCGCCGATCCGTTTCCGCGTCTATCGTCGCAAGTGCCGCAAAACGGCACTCCGCGAACGCTGCGTCGCTCTACGTGAATCTGCGTCGCTCTGCGTGAATCTGCGGATCGGCCGGCTGCCCCATTCGTCCTTGGTTGGGCAATTCCCGGCACGCCGGAAAGTCCTGCCCGCCGCTTTTCTCATTCAGCTGTGCGCCCTGACTTGACCAGGTCAGCCCTCCTGCTCCGCTTTGCGGGCTTTGCACCCTCGAAAGAATAACGGTTGCATTCCCCTTTCCGGGGATCACGGCGCGATACCGCCCCGCGAGGGGCGAAGGATCGTGGCCACGGGTGAAGTCCCGGCGCGGCCGGGACGAAACCCGTGGGAAAGGACGGCGAAAACATCATTCCGCCCCGCGAGGGGCGGAGGTATCGGCCGGTTGCATTTCCGGCTGCTTCAACCTCTGCAAATCGGCACCTGTTTACCTTATTGTTTCGATGGCTCTTTGCACCTTTGCGTGAGACCCATGCCCCCGGTTCGAAGTGCTCGCGCCAAGCCGAAGCGAAGCTGAGGTCCCGGCGCGCCGGGGGCGCAGAAGCGCCAACGAGTTCGCTGGGGCTTGCCCACGGCCAATCTCTTTCAGCCATTCAGGCGGACAAGCCATAACTGGATTTCCACCCGAGGAGCCACGCGAGCGACACCGCGCACGCATCCAAGCGGATCATCCCCCTCGCTCTTCCCACGCGGCGTTCAACGCGGAGAGTTCGGCCTCGAGGGCTTCGGTTTCTTCTTGAAGCTCCCCCAGGGCATCGGGGTCTTTGCATACTTCCGGGTCGCCGAAGCGCTCGTGAAGCCGGTTCAGTTCCACCTCGCGTTCGACGATCAGCGCCTCAATCTCGTCCAGCGAAAGATGGTCATAAGGCGTGCTTTGCTTTCGCGGTTTCTCGTTTCGTTTCGCGGCTTTTCCCGATGGCGAAGATCTCTTCACCGATGGAGCCTCGGCGGCGCGCTGCTGCTCGATCGACGCCACGTAGTCGGAGTAATTGCCGTGCAGCAGCGTGTGCCCGGTGGGCCGCATGACCAACAAGCGAGTGACGATGCGGTCGAGGAAGTATCGATCGTGGCTGACCGTGATGATCGTGCCGGGAAAGTTTTCCAGCGATTCTTCCAGCACTTCCCGTGAGGGTATATCGAGATGGTTGGTCGGCTCGTCGAGGATGAGGACGTCGGGCTGCGAGAGGATAAGCCGGGCCAGCCGCAGCCGCGATTGCTCGCCGCCCGACAACATCCCCAGAGTCTTGAACACACCGTCGCCGGTGAACAAGAACGAACCCAGGATGGATCGGGCTTGCAATTCGGAAAGTTCCGGCCGATCGGATCGAAACTCATCGAGTACCGTTTTGGCGGTATCCGGCGGCGTGGTCTCCTGGGCGTAGTACCCAAGCGTGCGACCGGTGTCGAGTTCAATGTCGCCGGACACGGCGGCCAATTGACTCAGCACGATTTTCAGAAGGGAAGTTTTGCCGGTGCCGTTGGGCCCGGTGATTCCAAGCCGATCCCCCGCCGCCACCTGGAAAGAAAGATTGGAGAAGAGGACGTTGGTTCCAAAAGACATGGTGAGGCCGTCGCAGCGCAGCACGACTCCGCGGCGCGTCTCGGCTTCCGCGAAAGCCAGCCGGGCCTTGCGTTGAAGGGTGGGGGCGCCCGTAACGAATTCGCCCGCGGACAATCTTCGTTCCAACCGCGTCCGACGACCCTGGGCTTCCTTGCTACGCTGACCGGCGAGGTGCCGGGCGATGAAATCCCGTTCCTTGGCAATGAACTCCGCGTCTTTTTCAAACTGGCGTTGCCGGGTGATCGTGCGGATTTCCTTGGTCTGGGCATAGTTCGTGTAATTGCCCGGAAAACTGTGCACGCGGCGGTGTTCCAGCTCGAGGATTCGGGTACACAACCGATCGAGCAGGTAGCGATCGTGCGAAATGATGACCGCTCCGCCGTGGTGCCCGGCCAGGTATTTCTCCAGCCAGCGCACCGCATCGATGTCCAGGTGGTTGGTCGGCTCGTCAAGCAGCAGGAAACGGCGGTCCGCGAGCAGAAGCTTAGCCAGCGACGCGCGGCATTTTTGCCCCCCCGAAAGGACGGACATGGGCAGTTTGTAATCCGCCTGCGAGAATCCAAGCCCGCCCAGGCACTCGTGCAACTTCGTCTCGAACCCGTGCCCGCCGGCCGCGAGGAACTGGTTGTTCACCCGCTCATACTCTTCCATCAATTGCGGAAGTTCGGGCGAGTCGGCGCGGTGGGCGATCCCATCGGCCAGGATCTGAAGCTTTTTCTCCAGGCTCAGCAGATGGGCGAAGACGCTTCCGACTTCGTCAAACAAGGTTCGTTCGAGGGCGATTTCCGGTTCCTGTTTGAGATATCCGATTTCCAGTCCGCGAGCGGTGGTGACCGTCCCCAGATCGGGCCGGAACTCACCGATGATCAATCGGAACAGCGTGGTTTTCCCGGCCCCGTTGGCACCGATGAGCCCGGCGATCTCGCCTTCGCGCATGTCCAGCGTGACGTTGTCCAGGACAACTTGCGTCCCGAACTGCATCGTCACGCCTTGTATTCGCACCACGGCCATTCCGCGATTCTATCGAGGAGTCGGTTGCGGGGGCGAAATGGATTAGGCTGAGGATGTTGCCGGCGGTGAGTAGGCGCTGGGTCAGCCGCAAACATATCCCATTGAGCTTCCGCATCGTCGCGAAACAGATGATGACTCGGTTTTTGCCGCTTTCGGCATCGCCGCCGCCGAAGATTGAGCAACGCCATCCGACACAGCGCCCGCTATTATCGGACGACTGGCGATTGCCGATGAAGTTAGAATTCTCGCAACTCTTCAGCCGCCTGCAGTCAACCCGTCGAGGCCATGTTAAAATGCAATTTGCGCCCTGGATCGTTTTCCGTTAATTCGAAACGTGTGCCACGGAAGTCGACGGACCCTAAGGAGTTGGAGGCGTTGCGGACGAGCGTCCATCGCGGAGCCCCCTACGGCCAGGCGAACTGGCGGGAGCGAATGGCGTCGCGCTTGGGACTCCCGACCCCTTTTTATGCTCACGCTTGCGTCATATCTCCAGCCAGAAGGTATCACATTCAAATCATTTGTTTCTTACAATTCCTGGACGTCTCTTGTTCAAATTGCGGAAAAGGAATTTCCAATCCCGCTCCAAATCTATCGCCGAATAAACGGCACCGCACTCTGGGCACGTCCCGTCCCTTGGAGAGCCCACAAGCAAGAAGAAACAGCGCGGGCAGACCCGATACCTGTTTTCTTGTACAAATGCCAGTAAACGCATATGAATGCGCCGCCTGACGACAAAGTAGCCAAAGAGTGCAATTCCAGTTCCGCTTAATGCGGCGAGAATCTCCCAACGCCTGAGCCCACTTTCGCGAAGGGCCCACGCAGTAGAAGCCAACAGACCTGGAATGAATATCCATCCTGGCGACAACCGCCATGTTGGTTCACAACACCGAACAAGTCGTGTGTCCAATTCAAATGTGCCACTCCACTGCGCCAGGCCATAGGCGCCCAGCAGCATCGCACCGAACAGGACAACCACTAGGATCGCATTCATTGTACCCAATGAAGTATTACAAGCCGAACCATCGAAGGATGCCACCGATGGCCTCGGATACGTAACCGACAACAATGGCAATTCCGCTAACCGCTCCAATTGGTCCTGCAGCGGGCGCCAAACCAGGGATCGCCGCACAGATCGCGGCTACACCAGCGCCAAAAAACCCAGCGCCCTGTGCATTCCGCCCAAACGCACCGAAATAGGGACTCAAAGAAATCAGCCCTATTGGATCTATGAGCGATGTGGGTCGATTCCAGACATATGCGTACTGATTGATCCCGCCCCACACGCTAATCGGATCGCGCTGCAGGAATCGTCCGCTGCCGGGGTCGTAGTAGCGGTGGCCGACGTGAAGGAAGGGAATGTTGCTGCCGGCGCGGAACGAGTGGGCCTGGTATTGCCACGCCCCGGCGTAGCCGTACCGTGGGTTGGCCGTCGAGAGGCGTTCGCCGAAGGCGGTGTAGACCGTCGCGGCCGTCGCATCGGGCAGACCGGTGGACAGCGACATCGACCGTGTCGTGCCGATCAGGTCGCCGTGGTAGTATTTCGTGTTGGCTCCGCCGCTGCCGGTCCAGGTGTCGACTGTCGCAATGCCCGGTTGGAAGGAGCGCTGATTCGTGGCCGTGGAGCCGCTGAGCGTGTAGTCGCCGTAGATCTCGTCTCCGTCGTAATCGCTCCAGGTGTCGGAAAGGACCTGGCTTAGGTTCGACGGGTTCAATTCACGGTTGAGGTATCGCGCTCTGGCCTCATCGTAGCGAAACTGGCGGGCAAAGCCGGTCACCGTG